>Ga0233431_1000210_pt1 | contig 136783 bp, 136 predicted proteins | sample SI_118_April2016_FD_179867 | JGI IMG/M metagenome (GOLD analysis project Ga0233431, IMG submission 179867) | Seawater microbial communities from Saanich Inlet, British Columbia, Canada - SI_118_April2016_200_MG | ecosystem: Environmental > Aquatic > Marine > Inlet | place: Canada: British... | reverse complement strand
CTGACCAATTAGTAACTTTGTAGCGGGTTGGTGAGGGATGCTTTTTCATTGTGGGGGATACTCCCATTTCTCTATTTCCCCCACGGCAAGATTAACCGCTTATTCGCATTTGTGCAACAAAGCCGGGACCCACGCATAACCGCTTTACTCCGCCTCTAATTCAAAAACATCGTGGAGGGCCTGGACAGCTTCGGGCACCTTATCTCCGTCTATAATACAGGTAATTCTTATCTCAGAGGTTGATATAAGTTCGATATTGATCCCCTTGTCTGAGAGCGCTTTGAACATTCGTGAAGCATATCCGGGGCCACTCTGCATTCCGGCCCCAATGATGCTAACTTTGCCCAAAGTAACATCGCTCACGCACTCCTTGGCTCCGACAGACTTAATCACTGGCTCCAGAGCTTTCATCGCGTTCTGCACATCACCTCGCGCCAGTGTGAAGGTCAAATCGGTAATTCTATTTACACTGGCATTTTGAACGATACTATCGACACTAACACCTTTATCCGCTAACTCTTCAAAGATGGTGCTGGCAATTCCCGGTTTATCAGGTACACCAACAACCGTTATTTTGGCAATATTCAAATCATGCGCAATACCACTGACTTTATTTCTAATCTCCATCGGAACGCCTCCATGAATGAGAGTGCCTGGGTTATCGTTGAATGACGATGCCACCAGTATCGGCATATTGTAGACCCAGCCCAATTCCACCGCTCGCGAATGCATCACCTTGGCCCCGACTGATGCCAATTCCAGCATATCTTCATAACCTATCTCTTCGATCTTCCGCGCCGCAGGCACTATCCGTGGGTCAGCAGTGTAAACCCCTTCAACATCGGTATATGTCTCGCATTTATCCGCGTTGAGGCTAATTGCCAATGCAACCGCGCTAGTATCGGAGCCACCACGCCCAAGAGTAGTTACATCCATCTCCTCGGTAATACCCTGAAAACCAGCCACTATGACAATTCTGCCTCTGTTGATTTCCTCGATAATGCGCTCAGGGTTTATCCCTGTAATTTTGGCCTTGCTATGGGATGAATCTGTTGTTATTCCAGCCTGGGCACCCGTTAGACTTATCGCTTTGTGTTTTGCCGAACGCAAAGCCATGGTTAGCAAGGTAGCAGTCACAATCTCACCGGTTGATAGCAATGAATCCATCTCTCGCCTGTTGGGACGAGTGGAAACCTCATTAGCCAAGCTGATGAGACTATCGGTGGTCTTACCCATCGCCGAAACCACCGCAACTACCTGATTCCCCTGCTCCTGTGCCCGCATTAACCTGCAAGCAACATTTTTAATCTTTTCGGCATCAGCCACCGAGCTTCCACCATATTTCTGTACAATAATCGCCATTTCTTACTCAACAATCAGTTTTTTTGAAATACTATGATAACCACCTAAGTATAGCACCGCGTCACTTGCAGGTTCAACAATAGGACATGGAGTTGACAACCCGCCTTTTTGTGATATTTTTGTCCTATACCAATCCAGTCCAAACAAAGGAGCAGCATGCCTGATATTGATGATAAAACTCAACTGGTTGCTTTCTGCGGCCTATATTGCGGTAACTGTGGCTCCTACAAAAAGGGGAAATGCAAAACCTGCAAAGACGATGGAGGCTTTTCAAGGTGCAAGGTTAGAAAATGTTGTATCGAGTTGAACTATCAAACATGCGCAGAGTGCGACAAATCCCTCGACTGTAAAACGCTGGACAACTTCATCAGTAAGATATTTGCACTGGTATTCCGTAGCAACAGAAAAGGAAACCTGAGGCATATCAAAGAGATTGGTATTAAAACGTGGGCTGAAGATCAAGCAGCCGCTGGGAAGAAATAGAGAGGGATACCAGGACATCCGATAATCAATCGACGCACCCAAAGCTATTGCGCTGTTGCAATATGTCTTTGCAAGCAAGAGGTATCTGTTGCAAGATTCACAAATTCCTCTATGATATCTCGTCCAATCACTAAACCCACGGAAAATTGAGATAGCCCCCACATCACAATGTTTTGGGACAGGATGGGAGATTGTCGCTGACAAAGCACGCCAGGAAATCACGGTGCAAATCAGGCTTATTGGCCTGCGATTGCCGATCAAGTATCGATACGACTTCACCCGAATCAAAGCACCTATTCATCATTGACACTGTTTACCAACCTTGATAAAGTCACTGTGTCGGTCAATTATGGAACAAGGAGATATTCGATGAAAAAAGCAATCCCGGTAATCATTTTAGTGCTTCTCACTTCGTTTCTGCTGGCTTGTAGCAGTGATAGTGACGAAGATACGCCATCAGCCAAAGAAAGTTCGTCTAACCCGATCGGGCTGGTACCTCAAAAGGCCAATTTGCTGGGATATCTCAATGCAGCCCAGCTTCTCGATGATGAAGACATCATCAACATGTACAATGAATCTGACAAGGAGCCTGGAGACCCCGAAACAATCGAAGACGCCCTGGATATGATCGGGGCAGAGGGATTTGGCGCTGTGGTGCTGTTCGCCGATCTTTCCGATATGTCCGATCTCGATTCCATACCTGATATCCCGGATGATGGCAGCATTCCGGATTTGGGTGAACTTGATGGCTATATGGGAATTATTGTGGAGGGATCCTTCGATAAAGACAAGCTCATCGCAGGCATCGAAGCCGAAACTGAAGAAGAGATTACCACTTCAACTCACAACAACCATACAATTTATGCCGATTCAGAAGGTAGTGCCATTGCGTTCCTGAGCGACGACATGTTCGTGATGGGAACCATTGATCCGGTAAAGGATGTCATCGACGTCAAAGAAGGTGACGAATCGTCGGTCAATGGTGAGGTTCTCGATATCTACGACGACCTCGGCACAGCTCTTTTTAAACTGGCTATGCTGATACCTGAAGGCCTGGCAGAGGAATTTGCTGAAGAAGACATGGGCGCAGATGGAATTATGTCCATGGATATGTCTGAATTTGAAGATATCGAGACAGTCGCATTAACCGTTGACAAGCAGGATGATTCCGTAGCCATCGAGGCACAGATATGCTTTGCCAGTCAAGATTCCGCTCAAGCATTAAAAGAAATCATTACCGACCTGGCAATGTTGTTCGGACTTGAGGATCTTGAATTATCAGTTAATGGTTCATGTGTGCTTATCGGCATCGAGATTACGTCAGCGATGATCGAGGATACGATGGAAGGAATGTTAGAAGGCTTTGCATTTGAGCTTGAATAGCGCATGATCTATAACCAAGCTACAAAAAAGGCGGTGACTTTGTCACCGCCTTTTTATATTCCAACCAAAATTTTGGTGTTCAATCTCCACACAATTCCTGATAGTTACAATAAGCACAGAACTTTCTGACATTCCTGGGGAAATTGTCTTTAGCCTTGGGAATATTTTCCTCTACTATTTCGCAGCATTCGTACATCTCCCTGGTTTGGAGAGCTATTTGTTGGGCAAATTCATCCAGTTCATCCTGAGTAAAACTATGTTCCATCTCCTGATAGTTTTCACCCAAATAAACTACAACCGGCTTTACCTTTTCCGCCTGCGCCCTGCAAATATCCTGGGCATATACAACATAGCCCGTCATTTGCCTACGATGTTTTTCCCGATCAATCTTTCCGGTTTTCCAGTCAAGTACACAAAGATCACCTTCCGCCATCGGAAAGAGGAAATCTACCTTGCAATACGCCTTTAGCCCATTTATTCGAACTTCGCCAAAATCATTCGGTTCGATTACCCATTCGCTTCGACTTTTAATACCTTCCTCAGCCAACCACGAATACCAATGGCTCTCAAAGAAGTTTTTGAGGCAAATACCAACACGATCCTTAAGATCATCCGAATCGATTTGATCTCGCTGTCCGTAATGGACCTCAAGGAATGTTTTTTCTTGAACAGCACGATCAACTAAATAGTGGGAATAGTTGATAACTTCAGTGTGATTTTGAGGGGTTTGGTTTTTCTTTATCCGATGCAATTGGGTGGCAATGGCATCGTGTACCAGATTTCCGATTTCCAAATGTGTACTGGTAAGCGACTTCAGAGAATCGAGCTTCTGTGCCGGTATTTCTTTGTCATATTTTTTGGCGTAATAGTCGTAATAGTACTGCCGCTTGCAGCCTTCGAACTTCTCATAGCGGCTGACGGACCAGCCAAGGATCGGTGTAAAGGAGTACTTTCTCTGCATACCGTTTCAAACCTCACCGCGATAACCGGCATCGTTAACTGATTTAACTACATCATCTACGGTAGCGGGACTAGATTGGTCAAAGGTGGCTGTCCCTGACTGAAGATCAACCTTGACGTTGCTTATCCCAGGAAGCTTCTCAATCGCCTCGGTAACCCGCCTGACACAATGCTCGCAACTCATGCCTTCAACATTTATTGTTGCCATCGTTCTCCTCCCAATAATCATGTGGCGCACAGCGTACAGTGATAGATTGGTTTAAACAAGGAAACTAAATACTTGGAGTAAAGTCCAGGAGTTCAAGCTGAAGCGATTCCTGCCCACGCCACCTGTTCAGCTTTAAATTATACACGATATCTATAAGAGGAGCATTATCACCATTCAAGTGGTTCAGTCCAAATCCGATAGCATCCCAGAGCACACCGCGATCACCCAGCTTAAGCTTTAAATGTTCACCATCGCTGCCAACCTGTCGTGATTGTACTACCCTTACCCCTCTACTCAAGAAAGTTGGGGCGGTGTTTGCCTGCCCACACGGTTCCAGCATCTTGATCAACTTGAAGGTTTCGTCACTCATTGAAGAAATCGGTATCTCCGCACCAATATTGATGTTCGGCTGAAGATCCATTCCCGTTAATTCACGCTTGGCGATCGCCAGTAACCTCTGATGCAACGTATCAATATTCTCACGAGGAGTCATGAAGCCAGCCGCTCGCGCATGCCCACCATATTGAGTAAGAAGCTCGGAACATTCGGTGAGTGCTTTTACCAGGTTGAATTCAGCTATGCTGCGAGCGCTGCCATTACCTTCTTTCTCCCCCATTTCAACTATGATCGCCGGGCGGTAATACTTGTCAGTCAATTTACCTGCAACCACTCCATTTACTCCGGCATGGAACCCTTCATCAGCCACCATCATCAGCGGAATATCCGGATCAATCGGGGAGAGCTTGTCTTCTGCCATCATCATGAATTGGCTGGTCAATCTCTGGCGCTCCGCATTTCTCATTTCCAAGCGGTTGGCTAAATCCCTTGCTTCCTTTGGTGAATCAGTCATCAAAAGGTCATAACTAATGGATGCATGATCCAACCGTCCAGCAGCGTTGAGCCGAGGCGCTAGCGCGAACGATATCGTATCCGCATCAATTTGACCTGTTGCCCGTCCGGAACAATCGAGCATTGCTGTTATTCCCGGACGATTGGTTTCGTTGAGGATTTGAAGTCCCCTATTGACCAGATACCGATTCTCTCCCACAAGAGGCACCATATCGGCAACTGTGCCAAGTGCCACCAAATCAAGAAACGTATCTGCCTGATCACCTATACCGTGCTCCTGAAACAGAGCTTGCAGAAGTTTGAAGGCAACACCTACACCAGCCAGCTCTCGAAATGGATACGGCGAGTTGTCAATCTTGGGATCGATGACAACCAGGGCTTCCGGAACTTCGCCGACAACTTCATGGTGATCGTTGATGATGAGGTCCATCCCCATTCCTTTGACCTGTTTCGCCTCACTATTGGCAGTGATCCCACAATCGACAGTTATCACCAGGGTCACACCCTGCGCCTTCAGTTTATGCAGCGCCGGCATATTGAGCCCATGACCCTCATCAACTCGGTGCGGGATGTAAGGAATAGCCTTACCGCCAATTTGTTTTATTCCCTGAACCAGAACTGCCGATGACGTCACGCCATCAGCATCGAAATCGCCAAAAACAGCGATAGTCTCACCATCTTGAACGGCGTGCTTGATTCTAGCTACAGCTTCCCTGATCCCAGGCAGGATAAAAGGATCGTTCTCCAGCCGTTTATCGGCAGCAAGAAACACCTCGCTATCAGCTGGATCAGTAATACCTCTGTTGTAGAGTAACTGAGCTAATAGTGGAGGAACACTGGGGGAATATCGCGATAGATGCTCTGTCGGAACAGAGGGGAGCATCTTCCATTTCATTAGCGTCACCAAGGTAACTCTACCGCATTGGGGCTAATGCGTCAACTAACAAAAAAGGGGTATCTGTATTTGACAGATACCCCTTTGTCTACCCAATTACCTATAAGTTACACTTCGCGGAACTCACCTTCAACCGTACCATCATCGGCCTCACCTGCCTCGCCCGCCTCGGCACCCGTAGCTTCTTCCTCACCAGGAACAGGTCCTGCTTGTTCATATACAGCAGTGCCCAGCTTTTGCATTGATTCGGATAGGGCCTGTGAAGCATTGTTAATGGCCTCTGTATCAGTGCCGGCCAATGCGGTTCGTGCCGCTTCTATTTTGCTTTCAACTTCCGTTTTCAGTTCATCAGAGATTTTATCGCTATTTTCCCGAAGCGTTTTCTCGGCAGTATAAGCCATGTTGTCTGCCATATTCCGCAGCTCAACCTCTTCTTTGCGTTTGGCATCATCCGTCGCATGCTGCTCCGCTTCTCTCTGCATTTTTTCGATTTCTTCTTTTGAAAGTCCACTTGATGCAGTGATAGTAATTTTCTGTTCCTTACCAGTACCCTTATCATGAGCCTTAACACTCAAAATGCCATTGGCATCGATATCAAAACTCACCTCAATTTGCGGCACCCCACGAGGCGCGGGCAGAATCCCATCGAGCATAAAACGTCCCAAAGTTCGATTATCGGCAGCCATCGGGCGCTCACCCTGCAGTACATGTATTTCCACGCTCGGTTGATTATCTGCAGCAGTGGAGAATATCTGGCTTTTACTGGTAGGAATAGTTGTATTCCTATCGATAAGCGGGGTAGAAACTCCGCCAAGGGTTTCAATTCCTAAAGTCAGTGGAGTCACATCGAGCAACAGCACATCGTTTACGTCCCCTCTTAGTACCCCAGCCTGAATAGCTGCGCCAATCGCTACCACTTCATCAGGATTCACTCCTTTGTGAGGCTCTTTCCCAAAAAACTCTTTGACCTTCTGTTGAACAAGTGGCATTCTAGTCTGACCACCAACCAGGATCACCTCATCAATTTGTCCCGATTGAATACCAGCGTCCTTCAATGCCTGGCGGCACGGTTCCAGCGATCTATCCACCAAATCCCCAACCAGTTGCTCCAGTTTAGCTCTGGTCAGTGTGATATTGAGATGTTTAGGGCCGGACGCATCAGCCGTGATGAAGGGAAGATTAACCTCTGACTGGGGAACAGTTGAAAGTTCACATTTAGCTTTCTCTCCAGCCTCTTTCAATCGCTGCAACGCCATTTTATCCTGTTTCAGATCGATACCCTGATCCTTCTTGAACTCATCGCAGAGCCACTCAATTACTTTCTGATCCAGGTCATCGCCACCAAGATGGGTATCACCGTTGGTCGATTTAACCTGGAATGTGCCTTCGCCCAATTCAAGAATTGAGATATCGAACGTACCTCCACCGAGGTCATAAACGGCAATAGTTTCATCTTTCTTCTTGTCCAAACCATATGCCATGGAAGCCGCTGTAGGCTCATTGACTATGCGTAAAACTTCCAGCCCTGCAATGGTACCGGCATCTTTGGTCGCCTGACGCTGGCTGTCATTGAAATAGGCCGGAACCGTGATCACAGCCTCGGTCACCGGCTCTCCCAAGTACGCCTCAGCATCAGCCTTGAGTTTTTGCAGGATCATGGCAGAAACCTCGGGTGCGCTATAATCGTTATCACCCATTCGCACCCCGGCATCACCGTTGGACTTTTCAATGATCTCGTAAGGCAAAATACCTTTATCATAACCAACAGAAGATTCTTTGAACTTCCGCCCCATAAGCCGCTTTATACTAAAGATTGTATTTTCCGGATTTGTAACAGCCTGCCGTTTTGCAACCTGCCCCGCCAAACGCTCGCCATTCTTGTTAACAGCCACTACAGAAGGCGTTGTACGTGTTCCCTCAGCGTTGGGAATCACTATCGGATCACCACCCTCCATCACACCTACGCAACAATTGGTTGTCCCCAGGTCAATACCGATCACTTTACCCATGGATATTCCTCCGTTTCATCTATTGCTTTTGAACAGTCTCTGGTTCAGATTCTTCTTTGCCTTTACCCACTTTAACCATAGTAGGACGAAGCAAACGATCCTGAATCACATATCCCTTTTGCAGTTCTTCTATTACCTTACCCTCTTCACCTTCTTCATAAAGTACAGCCTGATGGAAATTAGGATCGAAGTCCTGTCCCTGTGCCTCTATTTTGGTGAGTCCCTGGCCCTCAACGGTTGCCAACAACTTCCGATAGATCAAATCGATTCCATCAACCCAGGGTAACCCCACCAAGTTTTGGTCGATATTATCCAGTGCTCTTTCCATGTCATCAAGCACAGGAAGCAGACTCGTCATTAGTATGGCGTTTGCATACTTGATACTTTCAGCTTTTTCCAGTTCTGAACGTTTTTTAAAATTAGCAAAATCAGCTTGTGACCTTTGCCAGTTCGCCAGATACTGCTCTGCCAGTTCCTCATCAGTTACAACCGGCTGTTCTTCTTCAGTTTCTAACTCTATAGCAGTATCTTCTTTTGTTACTTTTTCCTCAACCTTCTTTTTTTTATCGGTCACAAATCACCTCAATGCCAGCCAATATCTCTAGCGTTCATCGCCATACAAACCATATAATAAATCACTCATAGTATCGGAAAGGAATCTGACCGCAGAGAAGGTCCTGGAATAAGGCATCCTGGTCGGACCCACTATTCCCACGATACCGCTCGTTTGTTCAGGCAAACCATAACGACTTAGAACAACGGAGAAATCGTGCATAGACGACTGTGGATTCTCGCTGCCGATAATTACTCGCAGCCTTTCATCCTCGGGAGCCTGTGATAGGATGGACCTCAAAAGACTTCTTTCCTCGATCAATTCCATAAGACCCTGCGCCATGCCGCCTTTAGCGAATTCAGGTTGACTCAGAATCTGAGACAAGCCATCCAAATACGGTTCCTCGGTTGTCTGCGTTGTCTCCTCATCTATTATCTCAACCAATATAGCCAACGCTTTTTCCTCTAACTGCGTAAGCTCATCATTGCGTGACTTCATTTCAGAACCCGACATCCCTCCATAATAATCCGTCAGCTTATTTGCAATATTATTGAGATCCTCTTGAGTCACTTCGCCATCGAAGGGACAGGCTTGTTGACGATAACTTCCATTTTGAAAAACCACAGTCATTAGAGCTGTCGTCTCTCTCAGCAACAGCAGACTGGTCAATTTCATCTTCGGTTCAACCAACTGAGGAGAGGTGACAATCGCCACGTTGTTCAACATTCTGGCCAGTATGGTAGCGGAAAGATGCACCCACTCATCGATCCCTCTGTGTACCTGGTGAAATTGATGCCTAATTGTCCTTTGTTCATCCTGAGTAAGTGCCCGCTCTTCAAGCAGAGCCTCAACGTAGTAGCGATACCCCATAGCCGATGGCACTCTTCCCGCCGACGTATGAGGCTGCATGATATAGCCTTCTTCTTCAAGACTAGCCATTTCATTACGGATAGTCGCCGGACTCACCCCGAGCCCATACGTATTTGCAACCGCTCCTGAAGATACAGGCGTGGCCGTTGAAATGTATTCCTGAATTATACTGCGGAGTATCCTACTCCTTCTTTCAGTCAACATCTTCCGCAACCCATTAGCACTCTCTGCCCTAGAGTGCTAATCATACCTAAAAGGTACCATTTTGTGATGGGTTTTGTCAATAGTTAATTGTCAACCTATATCGCGTCACAGGTTGACAATCCGCCTGAGCGCTACTATAGTTTTACCGGATGAAAGATACTATTTTGGAAAGACTACGTCAGAGTAACTATGTTTCTGGTGAAGATCTGGGTAAAAACCTGGGTATCACTCGTTCCGCAATCTGGAAATACATCAAGGAACTTCGGCAGGAAGGCTACGATATTCATTCTTCCCCTAACAAAGGCTACTCGTTTGTGAGCGCTCCGGATATTCTATCTCCCGTAGAAATTAAATCGGGACTCCCCACACGCACTCTTGGGCAGGTCATTACGTACCGCAAGGAAGTGACTTCCACACAAGAGTTGGCCAAGGCATTGGCAGCACAAGGAGCAGCAGAGGGCACTCTAGTCATAACCGAAATGCAGACTGAAGGCAGGGGAAGAATCGGGAGGATATGGACATCATTGCCAGGCGGTATATATTTGTCCATCATCCTTAGACCTGAAATAAAACCCACTGAAGCCCCGAAATTACCTCTGGTTGCAGGGGTGGCGGTGGCTCACGCGATAGAACTCGTCACCGGCTTGCAACCCAAGCTAAAGTGGCCGAACGATATCATCATCGCTGAAAAGAAGGTGGGTGGAATTCTCACCGAGATGAGCGCCGAAATTGATCGACTCGATTATGTAATTATCGGCATCGGCATTAATGTGAACATGCCAAGATCGTTTTTCCCCCAGGAAATCGAAACCATCGCTACCTCGTTAATAGAGGAACGGGGGAATCACATCCCACGCGCAAAACTTGTCCAAAGTATTCTTGTTGAACTCGAATCGCTTTATGAAGAATTCCGCACGTCCGGTTTCGAACCCATACGCCAAAAGTGGAAAGCTCTAAGCAACACTATCGGGGCACAAGTAACCATCAGCTCAGCCACAGAACAAGTGGCAGGGCTAGCCAAGGACATCGATTCGGACGGAGCACTGATACTTGAAAAAGATGACGGCAGTTTGGAACGGATCATTGCCGGGGATGTTTCCTTGAGAAAATCATAAACACGGGCAAACATGGCAACATTCATGAATAAACAACGATATTTGCAGGAATTTGACAGGGAGCATATCTGGCACCCTTATACCTCAATGATTGATCCGTTGCCCACATATCCGGTATTTTCCGCACGTGGCGTAAGATTGACACTTGCAGACGGACGTGAGCTTATCGACGGCATGTCGTCGTGGTGGGCTGCCATTCATGGGTACAATCACCCTGTTTTGAATGATGCTGCACACAAACAACTGGATGCGATGTCTCACGTGATGTTCGGCGGATTGACCCACCAACCTGCAGTTGATCTCGCCTCTCTGCTGGTTGACCTCACACCTGAGCCTCTGCAAAAGGTATTTTTGAGTGACTCCGGTTCGGTAAGTGTTGAAGTGGGCATCAAGATGGCCCTGCAATATTGGTACACCCTCGGTTATCCAGAAAAGCACGAACTCCTGACCATACGCTCCGGGTATCATGGTGATACCTTCGGCGCAATGGCGGTGTGTGATCCCGAAACGGGCATGCATCACATGTTCAGCCGAATACTACCACAACATCACTTTGCCCAAGCGCCACAATGCAAATACGACGATCCTTGGAACGAAGATTACATCAGGGATTTCAAAGACATCATCGAAACACATCATAGAACACTGGCAGCAGTTATTCTGGAACCCATAGTGCAGGGCGCCGGCGGAATGCGATTCTATTCTCCCACATATTTAAAACGTGTAAGAGAACTTTGCGATGAATTCAATGTACTCCTCATTCTGGATGAAATAGCCACCGGTTTCGGACGCACCGGCTCTATGTTTGCTTGCGAGCATGCTGACATCGTTCCCGACATAATGTGCGTGGGTAAAGCTCTCACCGGCGGGTATTTGAGTTTGGCAGCTACCCTGACAACCCAAAAGGTAAGCGATGGGATTTCCGATGGAGGTACGGGAGCACTGATGCACGGGCCAACGTTTATGGGAAATCCACTCGCCTGCTCGATTGCGGTAGCCAGCATCAAGCTGTTGCTATCAAGCCCATGGAAAGAACTGATAAAGAATATCGAAAAACAACTCATAGAAGAGCTAACGCCTTGCTCCCAATTACCTCAAGTAGCTGACGTCAGAGTACTTGGAGGGATCGGAGTGGTGGAGCTGACCAACCCGGTTGACATGGCTTCTATCCAGAAAAGATTCGTTGACAAAGGCGTGTGGATCAGGCCCTTCGGGAAACTCGTTTACACCATGCCTCCCTATATAATCAGCGAACAGGATTTGACCGCAATCACTACGGCCATCGCTGAGGTCATTGCAGAGGAAGGTTTGGTCGAATGAAAACCACGATTGGCAAATACGCTTTCATAGAAGAAGAACTGGCCAGCCGCGTACCCAGGCATCATCTGCGTACCCTCCGAACCATCAGCCCCTTGTCAGACGCGGAAGTGAGCGTTGACGGGAAGACCATGCTCAACTTCTCCTCAAATGACTATCTGGGTCTATCCAAACACCCGGCTCTACAGCAGCGAGCCATAGAGTTCATGGAACGATACGGAGCAGGATCGACTGCCTCACGGTTGATTTGCGGCACATACGACTGTTTTGATCAGGTCGAAAATAAACTGGCGGCTCTCAAAGGGACAGAGGCTGCGTTGATTCTCAATTCAGGATTTCAAGCCAACGTTTCCCTCTTGCCCGCTCTGACCGATAGACATTCGCTCATCCTTTCAGACCGACTCAATCATCGCAGCCTTGTCGAAGGCACTTTGCTTAGCCGCTGCCGGGTAATTCGGTTTCGGCACAACGACCTTGACCACCTTAGACAGCTCCTCCAAGAAAACCAGATCGGAAGATATTCCCGCACTCTGATCATCACCGAATCGGTTTTCAGCGTCGATGGAGATCGAAGTGATATCGACGCCCTAGTACAACTCTCAGAAGAATTCCAGGCGCTTCTGGTGGTTGATGAAGCCCATGCTACCGGCGTACTCGGCGAAAGGGGAATGGGGCTCACCTGCGGCAAAAACGTTGATCTTACAATAGGGACCTTCGGCAAAGCTCTCGGTTCTTTCGGCTCTTACGTTACTTGTTCCGAGCCAATGCGCGATTATTTCATAAACCGTTGTTCAGGATTTATCTATACAACCGCTTTGCCCCCTTCAGTCATTGGATCGATCGATGCTGCTTTGGACCTCATCCCATCGATGGAAGAGGAACGCACGGAATTGCACCGAAAGGCGGATTTTCTCAGATCCTCACTGCAGACCATGGGATGGAGCACCGGAACATCTGATTCTCAAATAATCCCGGTTATCGTTGGAAACGAGAAGGAGACACTGGAACTTTCTAAGTGGCTGGAACAGCACGGTATACTTGCCATCGCCATACGCCCACCGACTGTTGAAAATGGCCAATCCAGAATCCGATTGGCACTATCTTCACTACATACGCAGGAACACATCGAATTTCTAATCGATACTTTCCGAAAATGGCAACGGTAAACAAGATGCACAATGAAATACCGCGCCGGTTGTTTGTTACCGGTACAGATACAGGGATAGGCAAAACTATGGTCTCGGCCATACTCATGGCGGGGCTCGACGGCAGATACTGGAAACCCGTTCAAAGCGGACTTGAGGAAATGACCGATACGGAGTGGATTCGTGAAATGACCGGGCTCGGCGATGATCATTTTTACCCGGAGACATATCGACTCAAGCTTGCGTTATCACCACATGCTTCCGCAGCCGCCGAGAATATCAGTATCGATTTGAAGGCATTCCAACTCCCTGAAACCGATCAGCACCTCGTCGTCGAAGGTGCGGGCGGAGTTATGGTACCTTTGAACGATCACCATTTTATGCTCGACTTGATGAAGAAACTCGATATCCCCGTACTGCTGGTTACCCGAAGCGAACTGGGAACTATCAACCATACGCTGCTCTCGTTGGAACAACTCAGACGGCATGGGATTGATGTATTCGGGGTAGTGATGAATGGCCCTGGTAATCCCGGCAATCAAGAGGCCATCGAACGCTATGGCAACACCCAGGTTTTGGCAGAGATTGAGCCTTTATCAAAAATCAATCCCCAAACACTTATGAAAGCATTTTGGGATTACTTCAGCAATTCATAAATGTCTCACAACGAGGTTCAATAATGGATCGAAAAGAACTCTTTGATTTGGCAATTAACATCCTTAACGGGAACATACCCAATGATTCTAAATACTCGGAACTCGCCAGTATCCCAGCACGTGAGGCGGTCAATCTATTTCCCGGTGCGGACATGATTCGTGATTTCCATTTCGGCAGACAGATACATCTTTGCGCCATCACCAACGGGAAATCAGGGCGATGCTCTGAAGACTGTAGTTTCTGCGCCCAGTCGTCCTTCGCCAAAACCGATACACCGGTTTATCCCCTGATGTCGAAAGACGAACTCCGAGAGGGGGGGCTGCAGGCCGCCAAAACTCCTATCAACAGATTCTCCATAGTAACAAGCGGTAAACGGCTTCCCCAAAAGGAAGTGGTGGTTGTTGCAGACGCTCTCTCCGATCTTACCGAGGAAAGCATTAGCACCTGCGCCTCTCTGGGCATACTTGATTCAGACGACTTTGCAGTCCTCAAAGGGGCCGGAACAACCAGATACCATCACAACCTGGAAACAGCAAAAAGCCACTTCGATCAAATGTGCACAACACACACGTGGCAGGAAAGAATCGATACAATACTGGAAGCTAAAAAAGTGGGGCTTTCCATTTGTTCCGGAGGTGTTTTTGGTATTGGTGAAACCGATGAGCAGACTCTCGAACTTGCACTTCAGCTCAGAGATTTGGATGTTGACTGTGTTCCGCTTAATTTCCTGGTCCCAATCGAGGGGACACCGCTCGCAAATCGTCACGAACTCACACCATTGAGATGTCTCAAAATTATTGCCATATTCCGTTACGTTCTTCCGGATAAGGAAATTCTGATTTGTGGGGGGCGAGAAGACAACCTCAAGGATTTGCATCCTTTCATTTTCTATGCCGGCGCAAGTGGCATGATGACTGGCAACTATCTCACAACATCAGGCCGAACCCTGCAAAAAGACCTGGATTTGATCAAGCAGCTTGAATTCACTACCAGAAACAAACTACGAATGCCGGAGACTGATTAGTTGTGGTATTTGTGTTATAATTCAGGGTAAGTTAAGTCACTTAGGGAGCTACGCAGAATGGAGATTACATGGCTGGGACATTCCTGTTTCAAGATCAAAGGTAAAAGCGGCACTATCATCACCGACCCATTTGACAGTACTTCTGGATACAAACTGGGTAAACTCACCGCTGATATTGTCACCCTAAGCCACAATCATCCGGGCCACAACTATGCTGCCGGCATAGGAGGCGATCCCAAAGTGATTACCGGCCCCGGCGAATACGATATCGCGGGGATATTCGTCTATGGGGTAAGAACCTTCCACGATATCGAGAAAGGCAAGCAAAGGGGGAATAATACCTCTTATTTGATAGAGATCGACGATGTCAAAGTATGCCACCTCGGCGATCTGGGACACGTACCATCAGCAGCACAAATAGATGAGATAAGCGATGCTGATGTACTCCTGATACCTGTGGGCGGAGAATCCACACTAGATGCCACCACCGCCGTTGAGGTTGTTAACCTGATTAGCCCTGACATCGTTATTCCCATGCATTACCAAACGGAATCCTCCAGGCCGGAACTGGATGCACTTGATAAATTCCTCAAAGAAATAGGCACCAAGGATGTAACACCTGTGCCAAAGCTGTCTGTCAACAAGTCTCTCTTGCCATTGGAAATGGATGTAGTAGTGATGGACTATCAGCGCTAATAGCGCTGGTAATTGGGATATAACCTCTAACGTTTGATACCCTAGCCAGAACTACTCAGCCAATCGTGGATATTCTCTGCAGTTGTACCCGCCAACACGTTGTATTCTCGCATCTTCACACATTTGCCCTGATAGTGGTTAAGCAGAGGAAACGTTCGTTCTTCAAACAACTTGACTTTCTTTTCGATCTCCTCAAAGGAATCATCAAGTCTTTCGCTTCTATCACCACCGGAATTCATACGTATCCGCTCATAGACAACTTCAGGTGTACAATTCAGATGCACCACTGTCCCCACATCGACCAAAACATCAACATCTTCGGCTTGGCCGATATGACGAGGCATGCCATTCAACAACAGTAAATCATCATTCCCCAACTTTTTCTCTTCCGCAAATCCCATGAGAATGCCTTGGGCTATATGAAAGTTATCGTTCTCAAGCAACGCACCTGTTCTCAACGAATTAGCAACGATACTGATATCTTTATCCGTCAGGAGAGATCCGTTACCTCCACCAGTTGCCGCAACTCGCCGAAGGTTCGCCCCAAAATCAAAGTGGCAACATCTTCTGCCCCACAATCCTTCTTGTACACAAGTATTCCCCAGGGGCGTTTTCCCTGATCCAGTCACCCCAATTAGCAACACTCCCCGGAATCTACTCATCAGCTTTTGATCTCTTTCGCCAATTTCTCTCCCATCTTCCGCGCCTGATCCAGCAATTGGGTATCAGCTTTGACTTTCCCTTTATCAAATATTCCAATCACCGGAAGCTCATCGATGATCTCATAGCCCAGAGCTTCTATAGGCAATCGCATCGCATCCAGAGTGAAGCCGATATCATCCTCTCGTGTAGACTGCTCACCTACAGCTGCGATGATTGCTTTCCTGCCTTGCCTCGCCAATCGGCTGGACGAGCCACGGGGTCGTTCATCGTTGAAAATGTAAAAGCAATACAACCGATCAATAAACGCCTTCATCCACGCCGTTACGTTATAATTATGTGTAGGAGAAATAAGGATCAACCCATCAGCTTCTTCGATCTCAGGACAGAGGAGTTGCATACCATCCTGCAGTCCGGCACATCACCCATCCTTTCGGCACCTTTCGCACCCGACACGTGGTTGAAATTGATAATCGATAAGACAGACTTGTTCCGTATTTGCACCCGCAGCCGCTGCTCCCTTAAGCAAATTCTTGAGCAAAACATCGGAGTTCCCACCTTTACGAGGACTCGCTGCAATACCAAGTATCTTTGCCATAAACCAGATTACTCCTTAATGTTCCCAACCACTTCCCCCGGCTCTGGAAAGCGGCCAGTTTTGGCTTTGGAATACACTAACTTACCATCGGCAATAACATCAAAAACACCACCACTGCCCGGCACTAATGTTACCTCCGCATCATAGGCTTTACTGATTTCATCCGCCACACTGGCGGCTTTAGGTTTATAACTTCATTGTGAACAGTAGTGAATATCAACTTGCATCGCAAACCTCCTTTTTTATGACGACAATGATTCAACGAAAAACCGGGCTCTTTGTATTTTTATTGTTTTTGCATCGAACTCGAAAAGCCCAATGCCCTTATCTACAGACCGCTCCGATTTCCTTTCAAATCGAAAACCTGTTGCCAGCCGGCCGATATCATCCCTGAAACCGAAATACTCTCATTCACATTGACGGTAAATTTATCGGGAGTGAAAGAGTGGACGCCAACCGGAAACTCAATACTACCACCATTTGGAATGAACATCTCACTCAAAGAATTGGTATCTTGAACATTTGCAGCTTTCACAAAACCTTGAACAGATTTCTTGCCACGTTTCCCTATACCGCGAAATCCTCCCATATACCCCCATACGCCCTTTAACCTCTGAATCTTTAGCATTCCGGTACCAAGGAGATGTCATCATCTTAAAGCCGGGCCAGCCCGTTGAAATAACCCTCATCACCATGCCCTGCAAATCCCAATGTGCAGACAGGCGCGCTACCTTCAATTGACCGGCTTCACTTGTGATGTTCATATAAAGATACATATGAACATCTGTGATCAAGCCCGTAGAAGACATTATTTGCAATCTTACATCCCGCATAACGTTACCATCAGCCACTATATCATAGGAATCCTGAAACTCAATTTCATTGGGGGCAATGAATGTATCGTAGAACTTGTCGAGTTGAGTATTATCGGCGCCTTTGTTTGGGCCGTTCGATGGGATGCTTCTGTGAGGTGCCGTACCAACCGGGTCTTCGACGACACTTTGGTCAGCAAATAGATAAAGCCACGCTTGCTTATCATGCTTGGCTACGGCCCTGGGAGAGGCCATTGCTATGTTGAGCAACTGCTCATGGGAATAGCCGGTAACATCCGAATGAGGCATAATACACCCCGCTAATCACTATCGGTCGTATAATTCGTTTAACCCTATTATGAGGTCATTTCCTTGGCAAAAGCAGAAGCTCGCGCCAAGCGTGCGGCATCGGGCTGGCCTTTGCTTGAAGGCCCTTGTTCGGCGAACGACTTCATCTTGGGATGATCACTGCTCTTAAGCATTTCCATGATATCCGGTGACAGCTCACCCTGACAGTTGAAGAAACCGACTATTTCAGCGTCTGCTGCTGCTTTCCTGCATGCTTCCAGCCAAGGCGGCAGATCTTCTGAATCTTCCGGAGAGGCATGAGTGGTAAAGAGGGCAACATTTTTCCCGTTTATATACTTTGCCATGAACTGTTTCGCCTTTTCAGCCGGCCCGAACGCCTGGATCGGGAAGCCTACAAAAAGGAGATCATAGCCATCGACGCTTTCTATTTCGGAAAGCTCCTTGATTTCTTTTTCTACCTGTATCGCATCAAACATAGCTTCAGCTACTTTCTTGGTATTCCCCGATTGTGACATATAGGCAATAAGAACTTTCATTTGGATACCTCCTCTTTTACTGGGTATTGAGTGGACATATAACCGATTCCACTCAATAGACTACCCTCATTTGTGTCACCCGTCAATACGATCATCACCTAATCTCAAACCAAGTAAACCTTATCGATAGGAATAATCGTATTCTATGGTCACCCAGCAGACATCGCAATCCCTCTCCTGTGGCACATTGATCACCCCGGAAATATGATCCACAGGCATCTCATCGATTTCGATCCCCCAGTTCTTATGGTAGCCGGCTTTCTTTTCGTACCGCAAGAGTTCATAGGTTCCGCGGGTTCTCTTCCAAGAGAAGATACAGCTCTGGTTCATGCTCTCCTTGTTGGTGCGTTCGGTTATCCAATAGTTCTCCGAACCGGCAGAGGCAGTTATTCTTAGGCCAATCGGTTCGTCTTCGTCATTAAACAGCACTTTGAACCGTGTGGGCTTCCAACCTTCATTGGTGTAGTCGAGATGGACCGATCCCCCTTTGGTCACCCGTTCTTTTTCCCAGAGCAAGCTGCATTCCCGTTCAAAGTTCGTCTCTTCGTTGAAGAGATACTCGTAGGTAGCAAATAGTGATTCGACCTTGAAGTTCCCTTCTTCATCCTGAACCAGCAGGTCATTAGTTACAAACTCTGAGCGGCTTTTTTTGTATGTACGGTATAATCGCCACTTAACGTCAGTTCGGTGCCGGCCTCCGAGAATTCATATAGTGTAGTGACTTTGGTGTAGCCGCGCCATTGGGCTTCGCAAAAACCGGTGGTATCGATAGTAAAATTCTCACTGATGATATCATCCCAGCTTGAATTGGAATAAATCAGCACGATGGCCTCCACTTCCTCATGTTCCCAGTTGCGGCAGAAGACGCGCTCCTCCATATTGGTCCAATCTTCAACATGCCAGGCCCCATCGACGCGAACCAACGCCTGCCGACGATGCTGAGTATTTCCCTCGCCTTCGAAGCGTATTTCCACTCGTTCTACAAAATCATCGATAACCATCGAATAGTAGAACATCGAGAGACCTTCGAGAATAACAGGGACTTCCTCTTCTTCATCAGGTAAAACCACATAAAACCGATATGACTCAGTCCCAAGCGGATCTCCGGGAAATTCCGGATCATCCCTGAAATGCTGAACCGGTTCCTGGTTCCAGCTCCAACGGGCAAATTCGTGAAAAGCCACATCCCAGTATTCATGATCCATAATGGTTTCACGTACGGTGCGTCGCTGCTGGGTTTCCCAGAGTTCTTTAATCAATTCGTTATGGCCAAACCACTGAGTAAGGTACAGATACCAGGGATAGGCATGATACTCGCGATTTCCGGCTTCCCCGATCATCTTTTTATCCAGATCCTCGAAAAAGCCATTCAAATAGAGATGTTCAGTATTCCAGTCAGGATAAACATAATGTTCAGACCAGGTAGCTGTGGTTTCCGCCAGCCAGATTTCTTCGGTGGTTCGATAGTTCATATCGAACATTTCCTGGAAGGAGTGGAACAACTCATGGGCTGTGGTGGCCATGGTGTACTGTTCATCCAGGCCATGACGAATGCCGATCACCGAACGAAGGGTTCCTCCAAGATTCAGCATATCCTGATAACCATATTCTCTGAGAGGCTGAATAAAAATCCAGACATCTTCATCAAGTTCCACATCCAAAAGTTCGGAATGGCTATGATACGCTTGAATGAAGGCCTCTCGAATCCATTCGGCCTGTTGCTCACCTGTAGAGTCTCCCTGACAGTAGTGAATTAGAGCATTTCTCTCAGGTACGGGGAATATTGGGTCCTCAATGGCGGGAATTGTGGCGGTGATGGAAGTCCACGGCGTGCTTGGATCGCAAGCCGTCGTGTAGTTTACCAATTGAAACTGTAAACCAGCATTAGCGACCGGTTGATTGGCATAACTTCTGGGATCATTGGGTAGGACATGGTAAGGCAATAGATCAGATTGAGTAGTAGAATCCAGTGTGTCCCAATTTTCATTGAGCCATTTTACAGCCAGCTGGAAATTACTTCTGGAAGTAAAGGTTTCGCCTTGATATTCAGGGGGTAACTTTTCCGGTTCGTAACCACCTATAAGTCGCAGCCCCATCGCCTGAGATTCTGTAATGGCACCATTTTCGAATGCTTCGTCGATGAGATCGAAGCTTGTTGGCAAGCGCTCGGGAATCGGTTCCGGATTAAGGAGCGCTAGGAGTTCGGGATCATCGATTTCACTGGCCGGAGTTTCTTTCCCGCTTGTCTCCGCTTGTGCAGACGTTTCCTCCGCTCCTTTCGTTGGAGATGAAGTAACCGCTGAATCATCATCACTACTTCCTCCTCCACATGCAGGTAACGAAGTTAATAAAAACAACGTGATTAGCAAACTTAGCAAAATACCTTTTCTCAAATCAATCCTCCAGCAGTTACAAACTCATTAGTTGTAGCCAATCAACCTGCACATAGAAAGTCACATGGACAGCACCTCCGTTTTCAGCCATCGTCTTGAGTAGATGCATATACTTCTAATTCTTACATTGCAGGCAACGCCTCCGCGTATTTGGGAAACGCCTTTTTCCCTTTCCTCCATTTCTTCCCGCACTCCGGATTTTTCAACGCAGCCAAAACCGCACTATTCAATTCATAGAGTGTACTATCAAGCCCCGCTTTTTCCATCCCATCCCTGAATCCGAGAACGGCCGTCCTTGTGGACTGAATCAGCAGTTGATGCCCGACAGGTGGAATAGCCAAATCATGGGGGGTTTCAAACGTGCGTTTGCACTGTTCAACATCAATGGAATGGTGCTTGCGACACATGGAAGGACGCACCTCATACACTGAACATGCTCCCCGTGATAACAAAGCGCATTCAATGTTCTTGGCGAAATGTTCCTCACGGGTGAGCCCTGTTATGGATTCCACGGTATCTCGGATTCGATCAAGCAACAATCGTGTTTGATCCTGAGTGAACGTTTTTTGAATAAATCTTGCGATCGTGAATACCTCGTGCGCCCGAACTTCCACCCTTAAATGACAGCAATAATTGCATCCTTTGTGGCACGCAATCGGCAGATTGTTTTCCCTGACAATATCGCTGAGTCTGCCGGATAGCCGTTCATAAAACTTGATGACAACGCTGTTCACGTTATCCGCAGACTTGCTTGATTTTAGGGATTGCGTTATTTCAGAACGCTCTTCTCTGTAAATGGCATCCATCTTTCTTTACCACCATACTCATCGATAGCGGTTCAAAGAACGCCACTCCCCACTGCCCTTTGCACACCCCGGTAAGATGCAAGTTCTCAGAGCTATATTCTCTCTAATCCAGCTTTATATCAATAATTCCTCGTTACCTCGTTCGTCACTTCATCCAGTATGGCCCAGATACGATCCAGCCAGTCCTCGTGTTCGGGTTTCATCAAACAGGACCGCAAACAGGTGACACTATCCCGGTCGAAATCAACATCATTCCAGATACCTTTCAGGCATGCCGAGGGATAGTTAAATGTCGCGAGATGTAGATTATGTAAAGCCGCAACATCGAATATTCTAAGTGAAAGATCCGATATTTCACTGGTATTTTTCGCGGCCACCGCCCAAATTACTATGTCCAATTCCGGTTCAAATACTGTTTTGAACCTGGGATCATTCAACAGCTTTCCATAAAACGAGAGCGCTGCCTCCCTCGATTTGGATAAGCTTTCTGAAAACTCCCCGCTATGGACCAATGGTAACAACCTTTGCGTGGCCCATAACGCCACAGCAGACGCTCCGGGCCGAGAACATTCCAGGCTGATTTCTCCAAGGTGGAGTTCAGACGAGCTGAAATAGGTATATGGCGAATCATGTTTGTACAAGGCTCCAACCCTCGGGTCATTGAACATAACACACCCGCATCCATACGGTTGTAGTCCATGTTTGTGCGGATCGATAACAATAGAATCTACTTCACTCAGACAATCATAGGTTTCCTTGGTGATAGCGCTTAGATTATCAACAAGAGTAAAATATCCTCCATAAGCAGCATCTGCATGCAAACGAAATCCATACTTTTCTTTCAATTTGAGTATTTCCTGCAGAGGATCAACCGAACCGGTTCCTGTGGTGCCGATGGTGGCCACCACAGTGCCGACACCACCTTTTTCGAGAATATGGCGAAGGGCACCAATATCCATCCGGGCTCGGCTATCACATGGAACTGCCTCGAATTCCATCCCCAGAACGCCCGATATTCTTTGATGGGTATAATGAGCTTGCTCAGAAGCCAAAATCCTGGCACCAGGTTTGAGTTGCCTCGAAACCCACAATGCTTCCAGATTAGCCATAGTTCCACCGCCACAAAGGTGTCCCATAAAAGTGGTCCATCCGAACATGCTGGCTATTTCGGCCACCGCTTCTTTTTCCATAGCCGAACTGGCCCGGCCACCATCCAGGGCATGATTGTTGGGATTGATCCACAGTGAAAGCATATAGGCCAGACGAGCGATCGGATGCGGGGGTTTTAACATTTGACCGGCATAGTACGGGTGGAAATAAGGGAAGTTGTCCTGTAGCCGATCCGCCACTTCAGAGATGACGTTGCTCAAAGCCTCAACATCGTAATCTATATCACTGGCCGGAAGGTTCGAAAACCCTTTGTCCAGCCGCCTCAGTGCCTCTTCAATCAGGACGAGACTTTTGTATTCAAAGTTCACGTGTTATCCAACTATTCAAGCGCTGATTTATTGCCGTCTAGCGGTAATTACAGTGGTTTTGTAGGTGAGTACCGGCATACCGAATTGGTTCTCCATCATGATTCTAAACCGTACTACTCCACGGTCCGGTTTGCTTTTCGATTCACGCTTCTCAGTGCATTCCACTGTAACGATAAGTCGATCCCCCGGCCGAACCGGGTTGGGGAATCTAACATCATCCCAACCACTTCCTGCAATGATAGCCACTCGCCTTTGACGTTGATTGAGCAACACAGCGCTCAAAGCCATTGTATGACACGCGCTGGAAATAAGCCCCCCGTGAGTAGAAGCCATTGCCGCTGCCTCGTCTACGTGCACCGGTTGGGGATCATATTTGCGCGCAAATTCAATTATGTCATCCTTGGTTACTTCATAGTAGCTTACTGTCTCTTTTTCCCCAGGCTCAATATCTTCAAAGTAAACATCCCTCATCAGTTTGCACCTTTCCAAATCATGCACATCAGTTATCAAGGCTCAACAGGTATCCTAAGAATTCCGCCGCATTTTTCGCCACAAAATGAACTCCGATACGATCGGCAAGATCAGGGTCCACCGCGAGAACCTGTCCCCCTGCTATCAACTGTGTTTTGTCCGGTAAATTCTGAGCCACATATGCTAAGGCTTCCTCGGAAGTAAATTGAAGCACGGTCATTCCCAATATGTCCGGTACGAGACTCCGGCATTCCTCTACTATCTTCTCTGGCGTTAAGAAAAGCCCCAGCGATTTTACCCGCAAGCCAGCCACCTCAGCATATTGATGAATTAGCCGTAATCCCAATCCCAGCCCATCATCCAGCGTAGCTGTTACCATCAATGGCGGATTATCCCAGAGGGACTCGATGCCTTGACTGTTTTTCCATTGGAGCAGCTCAACTGCTGCAGATTCCATCTCATGGCGTGGAGGAACCCCCGTTTCCTGCCATTCGTTCAAAAGACTTGTTAATTTCTCTCTCAATCGAGAAGAGGCATTTTCACGATCCAACAGGATTCCTTATCTCAATACTTTCGATACCCTCTAAAGCGATCTCTTTCACATGGTCTCTATAGTGCCCATCGATAACGGTTTGCAATATGGGAATAGTTTCCCGCGTTCCCGCTTCTCCAATCAGATACAAGAGGTCAATTTGCATCGGTTCGATCACATTATGAAACCGATCCCACAAAGGTTGGATGATGCCATATGCTAGATCAATATCCCTTTTGGTAACCTCTTCCACGGCAGTCATTGCTCCAAGGCGAGTAGTGAACTTATCATCAACCAGCAAATCCACGAATACCGGGAGGAATTCTCCATTTTCAATTATCATCTCCGCTACCGCAGACGCATTTCCTTCCAGCAGCATTCGTTCAATAGTCGATGTAGAAAAACAGGAGGGATCAGAATTAGTTATTACTTCCATAATTTCTACCAGCGATATTGCACCTGTCCAGCAAAAACCACTATCCAGAATCAATGTCGGCACCCCTTGGACATCATCCGCTTTGGCCAACTCAGTGAAGAGCACAGCATCGATAATTTCGAGTTGTACAGCTTTGTTGACAACTGTCAGTGGCACAAGTGTTCGAACACTAGCCGGACAATTGGGGCACATCTGCGTCACATACAACCTCAACAATACGGGAGTCTCAATCGCCTGAACTTTCTCGCGTATTATTGTCGGCAGGAACGCAAATTCATCAACTGTATACTCAATAGCTTCAAGAAATGGACCGAGTTCCGATCCAGCCGGAACTCCACAATATCTCAAATTATCGCTAATCTGGATCGAGGGCTTTTCGCCTTCCTTTTCATTCCTTTCCTCAAATTTAACCTTCGAAGCAAAGGCCGATAATTCACGACAAAACAAGCGAATCTCTTCACTTCTTTCATCTTCAGTTGTATTCAGTGTCAAATGAACATCGCTCGATATCCCTTTGCCCCACTGTATGATTTTTTGTTCCTCATGAGGGTTCATTGTTTGCCTTTCTTTTACACCATATTTTTCGATTTCAATCGTTCCTAGCCTACAATATCCAATCTGTGAGGTCAAGGAATCAAAGCTTGTGGACTGGACTTGCAGGGGCTATACTTAGTCTCACGGGAACCAGCTATGTATCAGGATACGATTGCAGCTATTTCAACGCCTATCGGGGAAGGCGGCATAGGCATCGTGCGACTTAGCGGAGATAACGCACGCCAGATTGCCGCAAAAATCTTCGATAAACCCCTCATAAATCGCCGACTCGTCCATGGCTATATCATCGATCCCGATAGCACAGGGGCAGTGGATGAGGTACTGGCCTCATATATGGCTGCACCACACACATACACTCGGGAGGATGTTGTCGAGATCAACTGTCACGGGGGCGTGATACCACTCCAACAAATACTAGGGTTGGTGCTCAAAAACGGAGCCAGGTCAGCCGAGCCGGGGGAATTTACATTGCGGGCATTCCTTAACGGCAGAATCGATCTCACGCAAGCCGAATCGGTTCAGGACATCATCCAAGCCAAGACACAAGCAAGCCTGCGTCTTGCGGTTGAAGGATTGAAGGGGAAGCTTTCAATACAGATCGGGACACTCCGTAATGATCTACTATCAGCACTCGCTTATCTTACTGCCAGGATTGATTTTCCGGAAGACGAAGTCGAAGAACAGGATGCCTTCGGACCAATCAGCAAAGCCAGAGAGGAGTTAAAGAGTTTGATTGCCGGTGCAGATGCAGGTGCAGTTTATCGACAGGGTATTCGTACTGCCATTGTGGGTCGTCCAAACGTAGGGAAGTCCAGCCTTTTGAACCGGCTTATGAGGGAAAGTCGTGCCATTGTCACTCCTGTTCCCGGAACCACTCGCGATACCATCGAAGAGGTTGTAAATCTCAAGGGTGTCCCTTTCGTGCTGGTTGATACCGCAGGAATCACGGAAAGTCACGATATGGCCGAATCTCTGGGTATCGAGAGAAGCCGCACAGCAATAGACCAGGCTTCGCTGATTGTTCTGGTGATCGATACCAGCGAACCAGTCACCGATGCCGATTGGCAAATTATTAAGCTCCTGGACAATAAAACCGTGGTGATAGCCGCCAACAAGGACGATCTTCCGGCAAAAGCCAAACTTGAGGAAATTAACTGGCCAACTATCCACACCTCAGCTCTCACAGGAAATGGCATTGATGAACTCGAAACCAAACTGGCTGATATTGCTCTTGGCGGCAAACTTACGGCACCCGATGAGTTCATGGTTACAAATGTCCGTCACAAAGAAGCTTTGCAAAGAGCAGAGGCACACTTGTCAGAGGCACTGAATAGTATGGAAAACAACATGCCCGACGATTTTGTGACCATCGATCTTACCGGCGCATTAAATGCACTCGGCGAGATTACGGGGGAAACAGTGACTGAAGAACTGCTGGAAATAATTTTCAGTAGTTTTTGTGTTGGTAAATAACACAAAAACATTGCCAATCGGCTATGTTTGCGCCAGCGGTTCCGGAGGAGGATCGCCAGGGAGTTTTTTACTAGATACCTTTTTGGGGGCTTGTTCACCAAGTTCGGCATCGGAAACTATAGAAACCTTCTTGACAGATGGCTTCTCCATCACAGGCGCTACTGAATTAAAAAGAGATTCTAGTGCCTCGCCCTCAATAGTTTCATCCTTTATCAACCGATCCGCAATCTGAATGAGTTTGTCTTTGTTTTCTGTGAGTATTTCCTTAGCCTGGTTGTAGGCTTGTTCTATCAGTCCATGTACTTCCTGATCTATCTCGTCAGCGATTTTGTCCCCATAATCTCGCTGCTCCGATATTTCTCTACCAAGAAAGATCATTTCCTCTCTTTTCCCATAAACCCTGAGCCCCAAGCTACCCAAACTTCGATAATCTTTTACATATACTTTGATACCAAGTTTTTCAGTGTCTATATCATTTTCCTGCAACAACTCTATAAGGCTCGGACTATCCTCTTTCCTGGATCGGAACTGGCTACTATCTTTTCGCTTGAGCAATAGATCATTACCGTACACTTCAACACACTCAATATTACCTGCCCGCGCTTCTTCCAAAACAGCGCTAATGGGCAATTCCTCAAATTCAGGCCTATTGCTCATACCATAGCGCATAATCATAGTTCTGGCTATTTGGGTCGCACGTTCCAGATCATTGCTTGCTCCAGTAGTCGTATCAGCGAAAGTCACTTCTTCGGCCACATGGCCGCCAAGTAACGTAGCTAGCCTATCATTGAACTGAGACCGCGACGTAGTGTATCGGTCTTCGGTTGGCAATTGCCGCATATACCCCAACATCATACCTCGTGCAACTATCGATACCTTGTGGACCGGATCAGCATTTGGCAAGCTGCGAGCGACCAGCGCATGGCCAGCCTCATGATACGCCGTGACTTTCTTATCTTCAGCTGTCATTACGCGGCTCTTCCTCTCTGGGCCTGCAATAACACGATCAATAGACTCTTCGAACTCGCCGAGTTCAATTTCTTTCTTATCCCTACGAGTCGCCAAAATAGCTGCTTCATTCACTAGGTTGGAAAGATCAGCCCCGCTAAATCCTGGCGTCTCCTTGGCAATAACCTCCAGATCAGCCTTCGGACCCAGAGGTTTGCCCTTCGAATGTACCTCAAGAATCGCTCTGCGCCCATTTATGTCAGGAAGATCGAGAACAACGCGACGGTCGAATCGACCTGGACGCAACAGCGCCGGATCCAGAACATCCGGCCTGTTTGTTGCCGCAAGAACAATCACGTTAGCATTAGTCTCAAATCCATCCATTTCGGATAAAATCTGGTTCAACGTCTGTTCGCGTTCGTCATGACCTCCACCAAGCCCTGCACCACGATGGCGACCAACGGCATCAATTTCGTCAACGAAAACAATACAAGGCGCATTGCGTTTTGCCTGATCAAAGAGGTCTCTGACTCGGGCAGCACCTACGCCGACAAACATTTCCACGAATTCACTACCACTAATAGAGAAGAAGGGAACACCGGCTTCACCGGCAACGGCTCGGCTAAGTAACGTTTTGCCCGTTCCCGGAGGACCTACCAGAAGAACGCCTTTGGGTATCCGCGCTCCCATAGCTAAGAATTTTTCAGAATGCTGCAAAAATTCGACTATTTCCTGTAGCTCTTCTTTCGATTCCTCAACACCAGCAACATCCGCAAAGGTGACGACGGTCTGATTACCGGCAAACATTTTTGCTTTGCTTTTGGCAAATCCCATTGCCTGGTTTGGTCCTGACTGGGCACGGCGCAGTAGAAATATGAGTAATCCACCAAATAGAATTATCGGCAGGAAGTTTATCAGTAGCGTTGCCCAGGTGCTGCTTAATCCTCCATCACCACTCTTGAAAGTGATCGTCACATCCTGGGCTTCGCCACTTGTTGTAATACCCTCATCAGTAAATACCTGATGAATATCAGTGTTCTCGCTTATCCTGGTCTTATATTCGGTACCATCCGTGAAGTCAGCAGAATATATGGTTTCGCCTTTTACTTCGATCTCCTTGATCTCGCCATTTTTGATTTCGCTTATCAATTTGCTAAACGAAATTTCTTCAGCCCCACCACCTCCGGATTGAAACGTAGTGAAAACAATGGCTATTACTGCCACCATAGCGATCAACACAAAAAGCTTGTTTCTCAACATATTCATTATTTATGCTCTAATATATGGATGGGGGTCAATGTTAACCGAATACGAATACCACCTAATTTGCTATGTACATTATATCACACAAGTACAACAGAATAGCACAAAATGCAAACTGTAAAACGTGCACCTATTTCAATTGATCTAAAAGACCAGCATCCATCGTAGGACTATGTTCATCCGTCGGGAAGGAACCTGCTTTTACCTCAGCCATGTATTCAGTGAAGGCAGATAGCATGGTATCTCGAAGTTTGGCATACTGTTTAGCATGTTTAGGAACAAAGTCAGCGAATAGACCCAGGAGATCATGAATCACTTGAACTTGGCCATCACAATCCTTGCCTGCTCCAATGCCAATGGTGGGAATGTTGATCTTCTCGGTAACTAGTTTGGCTAGAGGCGCCGGTACTAATTCGAGGACAACAGCATAAGCCCCAGCTTCTTCCAGAATACGAGCATCATTCAATAATCGAGCTGCCGCCTCTGTGCTTTTACCAATTGCTTTTGGACCGCCAAGTTGGTGGGTCGATTGAGGAGTGTAACCGAGATGTCCCATTACCGGTATCCCAGCAGCAACGATCCGACGAACCTTTTCCGCCACTGCCTCACCGCCTTCGAGCTTTACGGTCTGGCACCCACCCTCCTGAAGGAACCTACCCGCATTTCGCAAAGCATCTTCAACAGAAGTATGGTAAGTCATAAATGGCATATCGCCAACAACCAGGGCATTCTTGGTTCCCCTCGATACGGCCTTGGTATGGTGAATCATTTCATCTATAGTGACTGGGATAGTAGAATCATGCCCGAGCATTACCATGCCCAAGCTATCTCCAACCAAGATTAGAGGGATCCCGGCTTCATCAACAAGCCGGGCTGTAGAATAATCGTAGGCTGTCAGCATGGAGAATTTCTCTCCCTGCTGCTTCATTTTCATTAACTGACCGATGTTAACCCGCATGTCCCCCTCCTGAATTTAGAGTAGAGCCACAGGTTTAAACTCACGTCTTGTGAGTTTAATTCATCGCGGCACAGAGTTCATCCGCAACTATTTTGTTCTCGGAATCCACAAACACTTTTTGAGGATGGTAATCCCTCGCCTGCTCCTCCGGAACCCAGGTGTAGGTGATAATGATAACCGTATCACCCTTGGAAACCAGCCTGGCCGCCGCACCATTAATGCAGATTTCGCCCGGCCCGCCTTCTATGGCATAGGTCTCAAGTCGAGCCCCATTATCCACATCCAGCACATGGACCTTTTCATACGGCAGTATATTGGCTGCTTCCATAAGGTCCCTGTCGATGGTGATGCTCCCCTCATAATGCAAGTCCGCCTCAGTAACCAGAGCTCTGTGAAGCTTGCTTTTCATCATCATCCGCATTTCTACAATACCTCCAGGTGTTCTTTTGTTTGGGATTCGGCAAACGTCAGGCGCAGTTCTTCAGCCCTGGCCACGTCGATCTTCCCTTTATTTAAAGCGATAGGTATGGTCTGAAGCCCCAAATCACGATAAGTTTCCACAATCTCAGGGGCCTTTTCCTCCATCGCTTCGAGGTGTTTTAGAACGGTTCCGATATCCCCTCGAGCGATCGGACCGGTGAGACAATTGGGTAATCCAACATTTTCTATATTATTAATAGTTCCGCGTAATAATGGCAATAGTGCTTTAGTAGCTTCTTCGGTAGAGACTCCAAAGGTTTTCCATAGATCGGTTGCCATCTTCATCAACGTCACTGTGTAATTACAGGCAATAACCGCCGCAGCATGGTAAAGCGCTTTGTCACCCAACCCAAGTGCAACATGGTTACCCTCCAACGCATGGGACATACCCTTCAGGGTATCTAGCAGGGGTTCTTCCGCTTCCAAGGCAAACGTTGAACCGGGAAGATTTTCAATAGCGTTGGTTGCACTGGCAAATGATTGGAGAGGATGGAAGCCGCCGACATAGGCACCATCGGCTTTTGCTTTCTGCAAAACATCCAGGGAATCAACTCCACTACAGTGGATTACGGACTGGCCGGGGCGCCAGTTCAACTCGGCAACTACTTCCTGGACATCATCATCAGGAGTAGTCACAAATACTAAATCAGCGATATCTGCAACTGACTGTTTTTTGTCATACACTTGGCAACCGATCACTGCTTCAGCCAACTTTTCGGCAGACTCCGTAGTTCGGCTGGCTATGGCCACAACAGGATATCCTTTTTCTTTAAGCCGCACAGCTAACGCTGTACCCACAACACCAGCACCTATGAATCCTACTCTCACCATTTCAACACCTCCTGGAGTGAAATACTGCAAGAACTCCTACCAGAACCGGTTCTCATTCGCTGCATACTACGCGCCTAAAATTGAAAAAGCCTTCTCGGACACATCGAGAAGGCTAAACAATCTGTTTCATTTGCCGTCTCGGTCTTTACCGGATCCAAGCAGCCATCTTTATTCAGTTGTCCGGTTAACCCTACCCTAATCTGGTGGTTAACCCTTGCTGGATAACCCTCTTGACTTACCGCCTTACTAAAAGGTCGATATTCAAGTTGACCTAATTTTATCAATAAAGAATAGACTCGTCAATGGGCATTCCGTAGTTGAAGTATTTCTTCACGAGAGTCTACTGATACACACAAAGATAGCATCATTCCCTGCCTATATTTACCATTCGTTAACCAATTATTAACCATATTCAACTATATTTATTCAGCCGATACTGGTACGATAACGGTTACCAACGTATAGTACTGAAGTACTGTACACTGAATTCGTCAAGTTTATCCTCTTTGGCCTGACGAGGAAACCTCATAATACGGAGCTTTGTCTATTTTGGTGGTGTAAGCCACTCGTTACCAAAGCAACATGGATACGCACATAGCCAAAAAAGACTCAGGATAGAAGGGAGAAATCAGCATGAAGCGAATAGCCGTTCTGACCCTGACGCTGGTTCTGGTACTTGGATCCATCAGTGTAGGTCTGGCAAAATGGTTCGATACGGTTGCCGTTGAAGGCACTGTGTCCACTGCTAACGTCGATCTCGTAATAACCGGCTATTCCGGAACATGGGTATACAAGATTTACAATGCTAATAACTCCGGCATAGTACAAACTGCCGATACCTACTTATTCGGTTCCGAAACAGTTGTAACTCATGATCCTAATTTCCTGCGTACAGGCCAAGGCTCAACGTTAGACATTTCCGCAGGATTCGATAATAACGGTATCCCGCTTAATAATGGTAGCGATGGTTTCCTGGTAGCTGAAGCCTACGCTACGGCAGGAAATGTCCACAACGAAGTTGATATCACATTCACAAACATATTCCCGCTGGAATACAATCAGATCAACTATCCCTTCAGGGCAACCGTAGATATCCATTATGTCGGGAGTATACCGGCCAAGATTAAGCCCGTAACCTTGCAGGGTATCGATGGCTTTGGACAGCAACTCATCGATGGTGGGTGTATTACCATTTCCAACGTCGGATCAGCTGGCGAAGGAATCATCGCTGCTACCGGCCGAATTGATGGCAGAGACCTGACCGAAGGATTCCAGCTTCACAACGGGGATACGTTTACGATGGCTATTCAAGTCCAATTACCGCAAGATGATATCTATTCGGCCCAAAACGGATCCTTCAAATCGACCCTGGTTGTCTCACAATACAATGAGATTTCCTAGCCAGAGTATTCAAGGCACCCGAAATGTTTGAAGGAAAACAGGCATAACACACACCATCGGCGACAAACTAAAAGGGGAACGATTGCTGTCTTCCCCTTTTTCATTTACCACACCAAGATAGAATATCAATTTTAGGAGCACTCGGGTGAGATTTGCCTCCAAAACAAATTTGTGGCTTCATAATGGCAACAGCGAGGCACGTTTTTGCTTTGTTTTCTTTTCCTGCATCGTAACAATGACTGTAGTGTATATCGGGCTGCGGAATAACAGTATCCTTGATCCGCTCCTCAACTTAAATGCATGGTTAGCTACCAGTGTCTGGAATATTTTCGGCAACTCCGCGCAGACTGAAGGTGTGTTGGTGACATCAAATAAGTTCTGTTTTGAAGTCACCGCCGAATGTACCAGCATAATTCCTGCAGCTATCTTGATCTCCGCTATCATCGCATGGCCCAGTACAACCAGAGAAAGGCTGTACGGGGTAATGTTTGGTATCGTGGCCCTATTTATTACTAATCAAGTTCGCATATTGACGTTGTTCTATATCGGTTCGTCCTATCCAAATTATCTCGATATTGCTCACTACTATATCTGGCAAGGATTAGTGGTAATGTTGGCACTTGGATTATGGTTGTTCTGGACAGAAAAACTGGTTCATATCAATGCAAACAAGTCTTAGAAGAACATTCCGTTATGACTGGTGGGCCGTACTCACAGCAGTTGTTGCATTATACTTGATCAGCAACCTGGTACTATATCGCGGTGGATTCATTAGCACTCATATAATCATACCGACACTCTGGGGACTGATGGCCATAGTAGTTCTCCGGCTCCCCAGACAGAGAGCTTCTGGTAAAAGAGGACTCCGTGAGCCCATTATTATATTTGCAGCAACCATTGCACTGGCACACATATTTATATCTCTTCTCGGGGGCTTTTTCTACGGATTCGGAGAGAGTCCTTACTCCTTTGCTCCTCCCAAAATCATCCAAAACCTAGTCTACGTAGCCACTGCATTGGCAGGAATGGAACTCAGCCGCGCATGGCTGGTTAATAACTTCTCCAAACACAACCTGCCACTGAAGCTTGGGGGTATAGCCATAATTTACACCTTGATAAGCATCCCATTAACCAGGATCACAGACGCAAATGTGGATTTGGAAACAATGCAATGGATGAACTCGGCTTTCATTCCCATGCTTGCAGAAAGTTTGTTGGCTTCGTACCTTGCATATATCGGAGGCCCTGTACCAGCTATGGTTTATCGTGGAATTATGCAAGTTTTTCTCTGGTTCTGCCCTATATTGCCCGATCCAGAGTGGATGGTCCAAGCCATAACGGGAACGGTTGTACCCATGATCGGGCTTCTAGCCATCGAAAGAATCTATACGCCGCACCAAAGAAAACCCGTCAAACAAAAGAAGCAAACCGATAAAAGGTGGTCCGCCTTTTTATGGATTATCACCAGTATTACGGTAATTCTTATAGTCCTTTTTTCCATCGGATTTCTTGGATTTCACCCCACTGTCATCATTAGCGGAAGCATGAGTCCAGCTATAGAAATCGGTGACATAGCTGTTGTGGATGAAACACCGGCTAACGCTATCCGGGAAGGTGACATCATTGAATTCACTGCGGAAGACGGAATGTCAATTGTCCATCGGGTCCACAGTATCATTATTAGCGAAGATGGATCACGACTTTTTGTAACCAAAGGCGATCACAATGATACTCCCGATTTCGATCCTATCCACCCGGAACAAATCAAGGGCAAGGTGCTTTATACGATTCCGAAGTTAGGGTGGATATCGATAGGCGTGAAAGAGCTCTTCTTGTGGTAACCATCGTATTGAGGGAAAAAGTATGATTATGATAAAGAACGTTAGAAAACTCAATTGGGCAACACTGGGAATACCCCTCAAAAGACCAATCAGAATCCCTGTTGCAGCTATCCTGTTCTCAGGAATCGTCATTTCAGCTCTTGTTTTATTCAATACGGAAGACCCCGAACCTACAATATCGCAAACAGCTAATCCACTCTTTTCATATGCGCATGAAGCAGCTATAGACTATCAGGTGCAATTGAAGCCTAATACGGTATACGATGGTCCGGTCCTCGAATCAGGACAAACCTATTTTGCCCAATTGTTTGACTCTATCGATGTCTTCACCTCATATGATTTCAGCAGCGATAGTCCAGCTCGGATAACCGGAGACTACAGTGCAACAGCTTACATTCAAGCAGAAAACATTCCGACCAAGGAATTCCCAATGACACTCAACTCGTCGGAGGCTGATTTGGTTTTCGGTCATGCGGCTGAACTCGACTACGAAGTGTATCTCAAGCCAAACAACCTTTACACAGCCAAAATACTCGGTCCAGGGGAAACCTATTTCACGAATATCGTTGACTACTTTAACATCCATGCAAACTATATGTTCGAAAGTGATAAATCCCCTCGAATCAACGGTGAATACGAAATCGTCGCGATTTTGACTGCTGTATCGTATTGGGAAAAATCCTATGTCATCGTTCCGAGAACCATGTTTGACGTCAATAGGCCATCCCTGAATTTAGCAAAAGACTTCACTATCGATCTGGCCGAATACGGGCAACTGGCAAGCGTAATCAACACAGAGCTTGGCATATACCCTCGCGAGATCAATGTTACGATTCAGTTCAATGTACAACTTAATGGCAAGACGGAAGACGGTTCGGCACCCCAAATACTATCATCAACGATGGTCATACCGCTAACCACAACGCAATTCATGGTGGATGGGAATCCATCATCGAAGGGTAGCGGTACAATATTCAAAAGAGAAAGCGAACCCTCACAACAGCGGTTCAGCGCCAACGGTACATACGGGAACTTCGATGACGACTTCACAATAGAGCTCAAGCCGTATTTGGACGCGTTGGACATAATCACCGAACAAACCGGGGTACTTCCTCAGGAACCGCGCCTGCTAGTTGAGCTTGAAGTGGATGTTACTATTGAATCGGACGAAGGACCAATAACTGAAAGACTGGTCCCGCACATGATCATACCTCTATCCGGGAAGACCATCGAGATCGGTGGTGAATTGACCGAGGCAAATTCCGGTTCCATTGATGACATGGATACCAAAACAATCACCCCTTCGCGTAAAACTGCAGGCCCCATCGCTTCCGTACTTCTCTTCTCAGTATTTTTTGTGGGGTTCATGGTTATGACTAGAGACAACGTGATTACAAAAACCGTCTTTGAAAAACATGTCGATTCCACTAACAAGAGGTACCGGGATCAACTGGTTGCAGCTGATTTTCAACCCCCTGTCACAAACCAACAGATTATTTCTGTTAATTCAATCGAAGACCTGAGCCTTGTAGCAGAAGAACTCGGCAAGCCCATAATTTACCAGATATCTCCACACGATTCACACATCTATAGTGTTTTCGATGGTGCGATCATATACGACTACACGCTGGAGAAGGAATTGGACGATTCAACGAATAGCCATATTGCTGACGGCGAACGGTATCAGTGATATAATGCTGAATACAACGTCGCTACAAAAAAATGAGGTGCAAAGATGTACGATAGAATACTAGTACCGTTAGACGGATCAGAGGCATCAGAGGTCGTTATCCCTTATGTTGAAGAAATAGCCGCCAAATCAGAGGGAGAGATTGTTCTGGTTAGCGTATCGGAAATCGAGAATGCCGAACTGGACCACGTGTACCGCCCTTATCTCGATCAGCTCACATCACGCATACAAAGCAAGCTTGAGGATTGGGGAGAAGACAAAAGATTCTGGGTATCCTCTGATTGCATCATGGGTAATGCAGCCGCTGAAATCGTCCGATACGCCGATGAAAACGATATGAACCTCATCGCCATGGCAGCCAAGGGAAGTTCCGGTACAGGCCCGTGGCTTTTGGGCAACATTGTCGCCAAAGTTCTTCGGGCAACAGGCAAACCCGTCCTCCTGATCAGGAAGCCAGCCAGCGATTCATCTATATCACAGAGAACAATAATAAAAAGGGTTTTGGTGCCATTGGATGGATCAGAATTCGGAGAGGGCGCAATCCCACACGTGAAGGCGCTGGCTAGAGTCCTCGATATAGAAATACTTCTTTTGCACGTGGTTGAACCTGTAGTAACTGCTGGTGTTGCCGGGCTTGCCTCTGTTACCTTTCCCACTGCCAAAGAGGAAGCTAGCCGTTTGATTTCTGCAATCGACTATCTAAATGAAGTTGAAAATGAGTTGAAGAATGAAGGCTTGACTGTCTCCAGCGAGTCGATTTCAGGATCAGCAGCCGAACAGATAATCACCTATTCCGAAGAAAATGGCATCGATCTTATAGCGATGTCCACTCACGGACGTTCCGGAATTGGGCGATGGGTTTTCGGCAGCGTTACAGACAAAGTCCTGCATGCCGGAAATGTTTCGGTTCTCACTGTGAGAGCATCCGCAAAGTAGTAGGGCCCCTATTACCAGACCCGGACTCGTTAACCTGCTTACAGCTTCCGGCCTGCCGCTTCGACAAACGGCACTAATTCCTTCATAAGTTGGGCAAACTGTTCAGGATTCAGTGACTGCTGTCCATCGGAAAGCGCTGCTTGGGGATTGGTATGGACCTCAATCAAAAGGCCATCCGCGCCGCATGCAACTGCAGCCTTCGCCATCGGTGCCACGTATTCCCTCACCCCTGTCCCATGTGAAGGATCAACCACAACAGGCAAATGGCTGTGCTGTTTGATATGAGGAATGGCATTGAGGTCCAGTGTGTTGCGAGTGGCTGTTTCAAAAGTTCGAATACCACGTTCGCACAGGATCACGTTAGGATTACCTTCGGATACAATGTACTCAGCGGCAAGCAGCAAATCCTCGACCGAAGCAGCCATACCTCGTTTAAGGATAACCGGTTTACTGCTCTGCCCCAGCTTTTTTAGCAATCTGTAGTTCTGCATATTGCGGGCACCTACCTGAAACGCAGATGCCCATTTCTCAACCGTAGTCACATCACCGGCTTCGACCACTTCCGTGACCGCAGGTAATCCTGTTATTTGAGTGGCATCATGGAGAATCCGTAAGCCCTTCACCCCTAAACCCTGGAAACTGTAGGGACTGGAACGAGGCTTGTAAGCACCGCCTCGAAGGCAGTGCGCCCCAGCCTCTTTTACGGCTTTCGCTGTTGCGAGCAATTGTTCGCGGTTTTCCACCGCACAAGGTCCAGCAATAACCATGAAACGCTTACCACCCACCGGTACACCATCTATCTTGACCACCGTATCATCAGGATGCACATCACGGCTCACCAACTTGTATGGCGTCAAAATCGGGGTGATACGTTCAACTAGCGGGTGACTTTCAAGGTGAAGACCGCCCAGCACACGCTCATCACCGATAGCGCCGATAACCGTTCGTTCGGTACCGGGCATGTAAAGCGGTTTTAATCCTACGGAATCGATTCGCTCGATGATCTCGTCAGCGTCTTCTTTGGTAGCGGATGGTTTTAAAATGATGATCATGCACGAACTCGCAGATTAGAGTATATCCATCAGTTCTACTTCAAAGATCAGCGTAGAATTGGGAGGCACAATTTCAATATCCTGATCTCCCAGACCCAGTTCAGGTGGAACCACCAACTGCCGCTTACCACCTACTTTCATTGAGCCAACACCTTCATCCAGTCCACTTATCATCCGTCCCATACCATACGAAAACGTTGTGGGTAACCCACCATCAATGGTACTATCAAACTTTGTTCCGTCTGTAAGCCACCCCGTGAAATGGACAACCACAAGCTGGCCCACTTCCGGAGAATCCCCCTCACCAGTTACAATATCGAAATATTTCAAACCACTCTCTATTGTGGTGTAGTCTCCTTCATCCACTATGGTTTGATCGGCAGCCTCCGGCACAGGTATTACCACTATTAGTTCCACTTCGAAGATCAAAGCGGTATTTGGCGGTACAACATCTGTGCCTTGTTCTCCAAAAGCAAGCTCCGATGGCACAACCAATTGCCGTTTGCCACCAACATTCATCGTTAAGACGCCTTCATCCAGCCCTTCCAGCATCTGCCCCACACCTATCGGGAACGGGAAAGGTTGTCCTATCTCCAGCGTGCTTTCAACTCTTGCACCATCCTCACGCCACATCGTGAAATCGATTATTGCTGTTTGTCCTGCTTCCGGCTGATCCCCATCACCCACTTCAAAATCATAGTATTTTAATCCGCTATCGCTTACGTTATAATCATTCTCTGCCACATCTACAGGAGGATCGGGCCGTTCAATCGATAACAATTCCAACTCAAAGATCAACGTGGAATTCGGGGGTATCGACTCCTTATCCTGAGCCCCATAACCAATATCCGGAGGGATGATCAATTTAGCCTTGCCTCCCTCCTTCATCATGGCTACACCTTCATCAAATCCCGCTATCATCTTCCCCATACCGCTAGCAAACTCAAGCGGTTCGCCTGTATCTAAAGATGTATCAAACTGTGTCCCATCCTCCAGTGTACCCGTGTAGTGAACTTTCACAATATCTCCAGGCTGCACTGCGAGGCCATCCCCTGCCACAATTTCAATATATCGCAGGCCACTATCAGTGGTTATACCCTCATCAGTATCCGGCACTATGCCGTCCGACGGAGTGTCATCATCCCCTCCCCCACAAGCCACCATACCACTCACCAGAAGAACAGTTACAAAAACTCCTATAAGCGCTATCAGTTTAGATTTCACATCGATCTCCTTAGAGCCTATATCCCATGTAGCAGTCACATTGAAAAATCGTCTTAATCTCAACGCAAGTGATTTCATCCTGCTTAATGTTAAATTATATCAACAGTTAGTCTGTTGGATTAAGCATCATACCTAGACTACAAGATACGTACTCAGAGAGTCAAGGAAAACGCCTTTCACTCAAACCCTTATTCACTTAACCTGAAAGGAGGGTATTTATCGGTTACGCGCAAAAAGGCACAGGCGCCCACTCTGAGAGACCACCGTTCAACTCCAACTACAAAGTCGAATATTTCTTTCGGGTATCTACCGGTGAATAAGATCGCAAACCAAGCAATGATTATCAACACCATCGATACTATACCCAAGAATATCAGCACAAAGTAGTGGGGAATCGCCAGCAGCCATTTCACTAGAGGAAGCCATCGGTTAAGGTCTTCTTTTGCATCCGGATAAACGATATCCAGGTGAACCGATTGCTCTTCATCTGTCGAGGGATACTCGTCTCTTAATAGCGCAGAGTAGGCAAATACCCTGGTGCTGAACCGGGCCTGGGCCAGGTTCCAGTCGTACCACCACCGGGGGTATTTCTGGCGAAAAAGGATCAGCAGCAGCAATGGCAGAAGAACAAATCCGGCACCACTATATTCGAATTGCCAGTCATGGCCCTCCATATTGTATCCGGAACCCAGCAAAGACAGAACGATAGCGATGGGAATCAACATAAACATTCTTAAGAAAGTTGTCGACCGGTTCAAATCTCTATCAGGATAATCTATGGCCAAACTCAGGGGATATGACATTTCAGATTTTTTCATACCGCTGCCTCCCTTATTAATGGCTCACTCATAATAGGCAGGGTCAGCACACTTGTCAAGGTAGAAAATCAAATTTGAGGAAATAGCGGGAAGGTACAGGAATACATACAGAATCCGGCTATCGTATTGCGAAATACCAGATACATCCACCGATAGCTTGAACAACGATGATCATCAAATAAACACGCATGAAGACGGGCTTCTTGATCTTGTGCCATGCGAGAAGCATACCGACCAATCCTCCGACGCTCCCTCCTGCGAGGGCTATTCCGCAAAGGACGTCTTCAGGAATTCGTCGCCATTTGTAAATTGCAAGGAGTTTATCAAAAACAAAGAAAAAGAAGGCTATTGAGTTGACCATTATTAGCCATGTTTCAAGATAACTAAAGGTGTACTTTTCATGCAGCAGAAATGTTCCGGTTGCTGCCAGAAATACCGCTGCGGTAGTGTAGAATTTGACTGGAGAAAGAGGTTTTTTGTATCTTCTGCGTGCCATGTTTTCTATTTTCCTGAATATGCTATATGAACAATATTACCATGATCATCATACTTTATTTAGTGGCAACTCCCTTGAACCAAGTGTAAAAGAACGTACCTTCAGGATCGATGGCCACGTTCTCCAAATCGATGATTCCCCTCTCCCAGCTATCCTGATCTACCAGCCCTAATTCAAGCGATTGTTCCCTGGCCGTCTGGGTCATGGGAACAATGATTCTATTCACAACACCGTCTAACAGTTCTGGGGTACTGGAATCAGCGTAAACCCATTTTGGCGATACATCCTGCACATGAAAGCCAGCCTTATCTAACAGCGGGTAAACTCGCCGCCCGATCAAAGGATCATGGCCCAAATGCTGCTGTGCCATGATCATACAATCCCATACTTTCAGGGAATCCGGGGGTTCCGGATGCCAGAAGCAAGAACCGTGATCACCCTCGATTGCAGTTATGGTGCCACCCGGCTTCAGAACCCTTTTCAGTTCGGCTAATGCTACCAAAGGTTCGGAGAGGTGTTCCAGCACAAAGCAGACAAAAACATGATCAAAACTCTCATCATCGAAAGGTAATTCCGTGATGTTCGCCTGCCGGAAACAGACATTAGTTATCCCTTCCAGTTCAACTTGAGCTTGGCTCAGCGATTCCGGGGAGATATCGATGGAAATAAACTCCGTTTCAGGGCTCCTGCGAGTCAGGATAACCGTTTGCCCCCCAACCCCACATCCTGCTTCCAGCACCTTATGCCCAGCGGAGTAGCACGTATCCGAATGCAGTAGTTCCTCCAGTATCCCGGATTGCTCCTGCAATCGCTGAGTCTCCCTTGGCGTATAGCCATGCACATATGCATTCATAAAAGTGCCGGTCCGTATTTTTTAAGCGCCGCCGCCTTTTGTTTTGGCTGTTTGACGTATTTGCCCATCTCTTCCCAAAATTCAGGGCCATGGTTCTTCACCTGAGTGTGAACCAATTCGTGAAGGATAACGTAATCCACCAGGTCTTCCGGCACTAACACCAGTTTTATGTTCAGACTGATATCATTATTAGTCGAACAGCTGCCCCACCGCGTTCGCTGATTCCGGAATGAGACTCGATTATACGGGAACCCATGTTGGGCAGCTAGTTTCTCCACCTTTCCCTTCAATTGCCGCTTAGCGGCCAGCAAGTCAACTTCCTTTGATTTTCCCTGGAATTCTCGCTCGGCTTGCTCCATCAGTGACAGTTGTTTTTTGATCCACCCAGTCTTGGCAAGGGCGAATTCTTCTGCTTTTTTAAATGAACCTTTTGGGGGAACAGCCACCCTGACGCCTTTATCGGGGGTTACCGTGATTACTATTCGTTTGGCTCGTTTACTGCGTTCAAACAATACCGGCCCTATGCCGTCGATTTCAGAATATTGCATTATTCCTTCCGTTCTTTAGCGTGGCACTTGGAGTGCTGTGGGCATTACTATTTTTTGATGGATATGTCGATTCGTTTAGGTTTACTGAATCCCTTCAGAGATGCCACCATATCAGAAATTACCTTCAGGTAAAGGTCCCTGACGAAAGGTTTCAGCGGAATCGATTTGCCATCGGCAAAGATGGCTATCTCATCTTTTGGCTCTGTTGCCACGATTATTTTCTGGACCAGATCAGCCAGCCCCGAGATATCATCCGGCGAATACTGGGGCAGCTCAAGCTCCAATGGTTCGTCAGTAACCACTGCCATCAACTCATCTGGAGAACATACCAGTTCGCCGACCTCGTGCCGATGTACTTCGATTCTAGGATAATCGGAACGTTTGAATCCTTCAGCCAAAACAATGTCTATATCCTCCGGAACCAATCTCATCAGTTCAGCAATACTCCAATCGTGACTGACTTCTCGATTGACGGCTACCCGATTCTCCGAGCTAATGATGGCGCATTCACTGCCCGACTGGGCATGCTTCCAGGAATCCGTGCCTTCCTTATCTATCTCGAACCGATGGGAAGAATGCTTAATGGTAGCCACTCGGTAACCACGCCGCTTCATCTCCGGTATGAGTCCGGTCAACAGTGTTGTTTTGCCCGATTTGGGCCTGCCCACAATGCAAACGATTGACTGCACTTCACTCCTCCAGTTTCCAGTCCAGCATCTGGACTACTACTTCGTCGCCTTCATGAGCCCCATCCGAATCCTCGGGGACAATCACCAGCCCATTGGCCCTGACCATAGAAGTCAGAATGCCCGAACCCTGAGGACCCGTAGACCTTACATAGTAACGGTCATCCCGTTTCTCCACTATCCCACGGGCATAGACACGACGTCCATCTGTATTTTTGAACCGACTTTGACTGATCGCCTTAACTGTCGGCTTGGCGAAACTGGTCTTACCCAGCATTTTCAGTATCGCCGGACGGGCGAACTGCTCAAATGTAATCATGGTGCTTACCGGATTGCCGGGAAAACCCAGATGCGGCACTCGTTTGCCTTCCTGTTCCATTATCCCGAAAGCTAGCGGTTTGCCAGGCTTCATATAGACCGTCCAAAAACCGATCGAGCCATGCTCAGCCAAAACATCTTTGACGATATCATAGTCGCCCATCGAGACACCGCCCGACGTTAGTAGCATATCCGAATCCATCGCCTCAACGATTTTATTCGAAAGTGATTCCCTATTATCCTGCCCGATACCTAAAACCAAAGGAATTCCCCCGTATCGAATCACCTGAGATGCTGTGCTATAGGCATTGCTATTATATATTTTACCGGGCGGCAGCGGCTGACCTACATCTACCAACTCATCTCCAGTGGCCATTATGGCGATCACCGGGCGTCGGATAACAGAAGCTTCGGCATACCCCAGAGAAGCCAGTACTCCAATCTCTTGAGGCCGCAACACCATCCCTTTCATCAAGACAACATCGCCTTTTTTAACGTCCTCGCCTGCCCCCCGTATATTCTTCCCTTTCTCCGATACCCGCAGTATTCCAATCTCATCGGAGGACCGGGCCATATTCTTGCGATCTTCCTCATCGGTATGTTCGAACTGAACCACCGTATCGGCGCCAGCGGGAACGGGAGCCCCAGTCATAATACGCACCGCAGTTCCGGGAGCCACTTTGCCTTCGAAAATATATCCGGCCGCTACTTCCCCGATTATCTTGACGATAGCCGGATTTTGATCATTCGCGCCCTCAACACTCTCCCACTGTACCGCATAGCCGTCCATAGCCGAATTATCCGTTGGAGGAATAGTCACATCCGAGTAAACATCCTCTGAGAGCACTTGCCCCAGACACTCCAGAATCGGTTTGGTCTCCGGCTCTAGGGTACTAACATTAGCCAGAATTTTGTCCAGCGCTTCTTCAACAGGGATCATTTTCCAACTCCCGATTTATGATTCTCTCAGCTTTTTTTAGATCATCCGGCGTATTGATGTTAAACCAACTCATATGATGCGGGTCAAAACGGTCGATCTCGCTCTCCTCTACATAACGGACTTTTGCTTTGCCCATCAAATTCCTGACCTTGAGATCGTTCTCCGCTATCATCTTGTCGATGATATCCAGGCATTGCTGCGAATAGATCGCATGTAAAGGTTCTATCTCTCCATTCGTTCTGGGAATGACAATATCGAATCCCTGAACAAGGTCCATCATATACTTCAATAGATTTACATTTAGAAAAGGCATATCACAGGCAACAACCAGGTTATACTCATCTGGTGATGCCTTCAGCCCCGAATAAACCCCAACTAAAGGCCCCTTACCGAACTCCGTATCCGCAGCAATCTTAACCTTTGGGGAACTATTAAGTAACGGCGGGGATTGTTCCGGAGCCAAAACTAAAACTATTTCTCCGCCAAGGTGCCCAAGCAAATTTACGGTTCGTTGAAGCAACCTCTCCCCAGCAATAACCAGTGCACTTTTGTCCTGCCCCAAACGCGAACCACGGCCACCAGCCAGAACTATTGAACCCATATTGCTATTGCCGCAGAACTGCTCCTGTTTCCTTTTCGAGCTTTTTGAGCATTTTTCGTTGAATATTATCCACTTCTTCGTCAGTCAGAGTTCGCTCCAGAGACTGGTATCTCAGGGCAAATGCCAGCGACTTCTTCCCTTCCGGTACCTGCTTACCTTGGTACACATCGAACAGCATAGCTTCACTGACCTGTGAAAAACTGCAAATAATATCATGAGCCTTCTGTGCCGATGAATCAGCATCGACAACCAAGGCCAGGTCTCTATCTGTGCTGGGGAATCTGGGAATCGATCGGAAAGGCCGAAGTCGATCTGCAAAAGGAACCAGCTTCGCGATATCTATTTCGAAAAGACATACCGGATCAGATGAGATATCGAAATTGGCGGCAACATCTGGATGAAGATCACCGATAACTCCGACTGCTGTCCCTTCAATCACAATACTGGCCGACCTGCCGGGAATCAGCAGGTCATCCTCCGCCGGCTCAAACCGGGCTTCAATACCCAGATGATTACACATCGTCTCTAATATGCCTTTAGCAGAGAAGAAATCGATGGTGCCTGTATCATCGAACCACGATTGCCCGAACCGAGACCCGCCGATCACCGCACCCAGAATGTTCTTTTCATCGGGCAATTCACCTTCCCGTGGAAAGTAGACTTTACCCATCTCGAACAACATGATGCCACTGTTTTGATGCCGTTCATTGGCGGCAAACATCGTAAGGAGACCGCCCCTCAAACTGATTCGCAAAAACTCCTGCTCCCGACTAAGAGGATTGGCTATTCGTACCGGAGTTCCCCACTGCCCCTCATACTTGATTTTATCCATAATTTCCTGGCTGGTCATGGAATAGTTGATTACCTCCTGCATCCCGCAACCCACCAGAATATCTCTCATCTGTTCCCGCAGCGTTGCCAGCGGGTTTGGCTCGTGTTGAGGCACTTCTCCTCGCAGCATTGTGGTAGGAATCTCGTCATATCCGATGATGCGAGCTACTTCTTCAATGAGGTCCTCGACTATGCTCACATCGGTACGCCAGTAAGGAACGGTAACCATAACTTCCCCTGCGTCTTTTTCCGCACATTCAAATCCTAGTGATTGAAGAGTGTCTTTGATACGAGTTGTCCCGAACTCAATCCCCAAAACCTCATCTACTTTTGTTTCTCGCAGCAAGATCGGAGGCTTTTGGGTCTTTCCGGGATACGCATCGACGATTCCCTGAGTAGCCTTTCCGCCGGCCAGTTCTACCATAAATTGAATGGCGCGCCGGATCCCATGCATGGGGAGTTCCGGGCTCAGTCCTTTATCGAATCGAGAAGAAGCTTCGCTAATCAACCCAAGATTGCGGGAAGTGCGCCTGATGCTCACATTGTTGAAGTTTGCCGACTCCAGCAGGATAGTTTTGGTTTTTTCGGTAACCTCGCTATCAGCCCCACCCATCACTCCTGCGATGGCCACTGGTCCGGCTGCATCTGTAATCAGCAGCATATCAGCGGTAAGGTTTCTTTCCTCACCATCGAGAGTGTACATAAATTCGCCGGATCGTCCTCTGCGCACGATGATTTTCTTTCCACCGATTTTTTCATAATCGAAAGCATGCAACGGTTGTCCATATTCGAGCATCACGAAGTTGGTTATGTCGACTATATTATTGATAGGCCTCATTCCAGCCGCGTTGAGACGCTCTTGCATCCAAGCCGGTGACGGTCCGATTTTGACATCCTTGATGATCCCACCGCAGTAACGGGGACAGAGATCGGGATCGGCTATTTCTATAGCGATCATCTCTTCGGTCGGAGGATCAATTTCCTGGTATTCTACCTCCGGCATTCGCATCCCACTACCAGTGATCGCCGCCACCTCTCGAGCAATGCCAATCATATTAAGACAATCAGGCCGATTGGGAGTAACGGTGATATCGAAAACCGTATCGCCCATAAATCCAGCAAGGGTCGTCCCAATCGGTGCCGATTCAGAAAGAACCAGGATTCCCTCGTGATTATCGGAAATGCCCAGTTCTAACTCTGAACAAACCATTCCCTCTGAACGAACACCGCGTATCTTGGCCGGCTTCAATTCCATCGATTTACCACTATGGCCATCGAAAAGATTGGCCCCCAACCCAGCAAAAGCAATCCTCTGGCCTACGGCAATGTTCGGAGCACCGCAAACCACAGTATGCTGTTCGCTGCCCAGATCAACCGTCGCTAACCTAAGCCGGTCCGCATTGGGATGCTGTTCGAGACCTACAACCTCGCCAATAAAAACATTGGTCCACTCTTCACCAATGGCCCGAACATCGCTGGCTTCCAGCCCAACCATGGTCAGCTTTTCTGCCAACTCTTCCGGCGAAAGGGTTATGTCAATATAATCTCTAAGCCAATTCAGTGAAACTTTCATTACTTACTCCACAGTCCATCACCAGTAATCGTACCCTTTATGTCCATCCGCTCCAACCGGCATTTCTGTCTTTAGATGACTCATCACATATTGCCCACAATTGCTTCCTATCCGGTTTTCCTCAACTTCACCGATACTCAGGATAACCTCGTATCCAGATTGCTTCAGAGCATCTACTACCTTATAGCTTCGCTGCTCAACATACGCGTCGATATAAGACGCCAAGTTGTTTTCGGTGGCACGGTGCGTCGGATTGATAGGCGTGATTTTAATGATGAATTGCTCCGGTGAGAAGTATTTTAAAAGAACCTCCGGCTCTATCGGCATTCCCTTGGCTAGAGCAAAATTAAGAGTTATCCTCTTATCGCCGTTTTCATGAAAGCGACTCGCATAATCAGAAATACGAGAAAAGCCCCATTTTTTCACAGGAACAATTTTCTCCCGCATGGTTTCATCGGTAGTGTGGATGGAGAACTGGAGTTGAAATTTGCCATCGGTGTATCTGCGTCGCTTTATGTCCAGCAACCTTTCGAAGAAGTCATTGGTTCCTTGAGGAGCAACCGTCGAGATAGAAGGTAAGAATCCGGGAATTTCATAGCGCTCCTGAATCTCTTCCAGAATATCTAACACTGCCGGATTAAGCGCTGGCTCACCCATCCGGGCAAACTGTATCTTGAATTTTTCTACGGGAACACAACCATCGGGGTATTTTTGACGAATCAGATAGTCGATCTGATCAAACATCTCCTCTTTGGAGAGCTTTCCCTGATAGTTGTCCCCGGCATCGCACATCATGCACCCCACGGGACATCCGAACAGAACCGAAATTATCAGAACCCATTTCTTGTCCCGAGTAATCGGGGGTTGGGTAGACTCAACAAATTCTACTAACCTGCCACCGCCCATATCCGCGATGTGAACAGTGGCGATATCTTCTCTTCCCGTAGCGTTTACAATCTGCATCAACTGGCTCCCTGGAACATCTGACAAATCTTCATAGCGGAACGAACACCATCTCCAACCGCTATTGATGTCTGGCGAAATATATCATTTTTTACATCACCCACAAAATAGAGCAAACCTTCCCCTTCCAGCTCGGCAGCTCGCTCCCTTAGCTGTGGAGAAAGGAAATCCAGTTGTGGTTTTCTGCCAATAGCAAATATAACATAATCGACCCCAAGTTCCCAATCCCCTTGAGCGTTCTTATAGTTCAAAATAAGCCCATCCCCGGAGCTTTGCATACCTACAATCGATGTATTTTCGTAATATGAAATCCTGGATTCTTTTGCTACTCTTTCCCATAGGAGTGGGAGGCACTTTGGCTTTACACTTCGATTGAGTATGGTTACTTCGTTCTTCCGGAACATATTCAGTGAATAGTCGAAAGCAGCATCCCCTGCGCCGATAATGGCTATTCGTTTACCGCTCAAATCAACAAGTGAATGCACCTCATAGAAAACTCTATCGGCTATTTCTTCAGCAATTTCAAACCCATCGAAAGGTATCGGTTGGGTCCCAGATGCAACCATCACAAATCTGGAAACGAACTCCCTTTCTTTTGTTTTGACAATAAACCCGTCATCGTAATCCAGCTGTAGCACTTCATCGCAGGTAACCGTAACTCCGATTCGTTCCATCTGGGATTGAAAAAGCCTGACTAGCTGCAGTCCCGATATTCCCTGGGGAAAGCCAGGGTAGTTCTCTACCAGATTGGCATTTACCAGAAGCCCACCAACATGGTCCTTCTCCAGCAGCAGCGGTTTCAGTCCCCATCGCTTAAGCTGTATAGCCGCCGCAATCCCTCCTGGCCCAGCCCCGATTATGGTTACGTTTTCGGTTTGCATTATATTTTGTTAGTGATTAGATGGTTGATCGTTATCCCTTCAACAATCAACCGTCAATCGTTAAATTATCTACTATTTCCTCTATGAGCATCGGGACGGCAAAACCGTGAGCCATATTCCACAGAGTAGCACGATGGAACGGTTCATTGTAAGTGGCAGTACCATCAATGGCAAAGATAACTTCAAATCCCCGGACAAATGCCGAACGGGCAGTGGTCTCGCAGCAGAGGTGGGTCATCACCCCACATATCACAACTTGAGAAACTCCCTTTTCTCGTAGTATTTCCTCCAGCCTGGTTTTGTGAAACGCATCATACTGGGTTTTCTCAACTACCAAGCCCTGAGCCAAATCGAAATCCGCAACGATCTCGCTTGAAGGGGCATCCGGTTTTATCAGGTCTCGCCACCATACTGACATCATTCCGGCATCGGCATCGGAATTCAAATGACGGGTATAAATGATGGGAACACCTTTTTTAGCACAGGTATCAATCAATCGTGCGATACCGGGAACTATATCTTGAGCCGTAGGGACAAAAGCATGAGAGGATTCATCGATGAAGTATCTCTGCATATCGAGGACCAGAAGGGCGGCGCGCTCGGGCGATGGTTTCAGCGGATGTTTTTTTCGGAGAGTTTCGATGTCACACAGCATCTCCCGTGACTTTATCTCAATGGATTCCAGGGCGAAGTACCGTTCCTTTTTCATTCGATCTGCTCGATTGCCCGTGTCATCCGAACCATGTCACGGAGTGGCTCCGGTTCATGAGTGCGAATATAGGAAACACCATGCATCCATCCCCATATCTCCACAGCCAGCGTACCAATGCCCCTTTGTTTGAGCGGCCGATCCAGCGTCGCACCGATAAACGATTTTCTCGAAGCGGAAAGATAGATATCATTCCCAAATTTCTTGAGAGATTCGATATAACGCAATACCATCAAGCTGGGTTCTGGCGTACCGCCCAAAAACAATCCCATGCCAGGATCAATGATGATCTTTTCATTGGCAATACCGGCACCCCTCAAAGTTTGAAGTCGTTCAGTGAAAAACTCGTCCAGCTCGGCCATAACGGTGGTATGATCACGAACAGTCCGTTCAGCATGAGGACCTTCATTTCTGGCAAACATGATAACTACCGAAATGTCGGCTCGTTTAATCACATCGATAGCTGCTCCATCTTTTAGACCGGTAATATCGTTGATCATATCTACGCCGAGGGAGATAACATGTTCCATAACCTCGGGTTTGTAAGTATCGATAGATACCGAAATCCCCTCTTTTTTCAACGCCTCGATTACCGGTGTCAACCGTTCGATCTCCTCACTCGCACTGATCTTTTGACCATCGGGATTACTTGATTCCGCTCCGATATCCACCATATCGGCCCCTTGAGAGATGAGGCTCAATCCTTTTTCGATAGCTGCTTGAGTATCCAGATATTGATTTCCATCCGAAAATGAATCGGTAGTGACATTTAGAATTCCGGCTATCTTTAATTCAACTGAATCCTTCATAAGTAAAAAACGCGTATTATCGCTCCTCCGGCAAATACGGGATCAGTCCTTTGCGATACGCTTCTTCCTGAATTTCTCTGGGTGTATCGCGAATGTCGACTATTATCCCATCGACCTGGATCATCCATACCAGTGGATTGTCGCCCATCTGGCTGGGGCATGTCCATTCAGGTTGAAATTGCATGATTTTCAGCAAATCCATTATCTGGGAGGATTTCGAACTGGCGGTATTCTGGTTGATTCCAAGCAACTTGCACAGTTCCTTAGCGGTCTTATGTGGGGTCTGAGCTTTGTCGAACAGGAAATTCACACGGGCAATGGTGTAGACAATGGCCGCGGCCCACGTAGCAGGTCGTCCTTTGATCAGGGGGGAAGGCCTTTTCCGGCACAGTTTGGCTGCCATCTGACGACATAAATCCGCATATTCTTCAGTTAAATGGGCATCGTTGAAGGTGTCGGTCAAGCCGGTAATGGCCGCATAAGTGGACTGCATATTCTTGGGCACAGAGTATTTATTCTTTTCAGTTGACTTTTTATTATTATGGGCCTTAGTGAATGGAGTTCTATCCACTTGAGGGGAACTCGATTCCTCCGGCAGGCCCGGCTCATTTAGCGCCAGGTACTCCCGCACAAAATCAATTGCCCCGGGGGTGTTTCCCCAGAACTTTTCGTTATCCATCCAATAATAGTACGCTTCATCCGGACCACCAACCGTAACTCTATCGGAGTACAACTCATTAGGTCTGGGGTGCCGCTTTTTCACTAACTCCTGGGCTAGAAACGGAAGATATTTCACGGCTTCGCTGAGCGCTGTCTCAGCATCTGATTCAAGGCCCATTTGAAACAGGGCAAGGACATGGCCATACACTATCTCCGCCATCATATCGTCTTCATATTGCTGCGAAATCGCCAGCACTTCCCAGGGCCGGTTCAACATAAAATTGCACGTAACGGCAAGGCTTCGCACACCCTGGTTGTCATTCGGATTTAGCGATAGAATATTTGAGAAAACCTCCAGTGCTTCTGCAACTTTTTCGTTTTCCAAAAGCATCAGCCCAAAAGAATGGTAAACCCGCAGAAAAGGCCTGTTATCAAGCAAGCCCCAGGACAAAAGGTCTCGTCCGATGGAAAAGTCCTTGGGGAAACAACTCAATCCCATGTTGACGGCCTTTTCCCAGAGTTGAAATGCTTCTTTTTCACGATCTGTTTCACTAAGCAATATGGCAAGATGCTGATAGACATCTATAAACTCAGGATACTCTTTGAGAAGCTGGCGATAACCACGCTCTGTTTTAGAAATATTCCCCCTGGTGCCGCTGTTCCACAGGTCTATCAGGTCATAGAATCGATCCCATTCTCGTTGAGTCAATCTCGTGTATTCAAATTCCCACTCATTTTTGCCGAAATTGACTAAACGTACATGAGGGTTCTTTTGGAGGTCATCCTTTTTAGCCATGTTATATTCCTCCTTGCCAGTGTCATCTTGGATTGGTTGAAACTAACTCCCCGGTTTCCATTCTACAGGTTTTTCGCGGTTCTCGATAACGTAATGCATCCGAAGCAAATGCAGTTCATCGTAGCTTACCTGATCATCCAGAGCATCGAATACAGGCTTCAGACGTTCAGTTCCCAGGCGGTCAAACGCTTTCAGTACGGCGCTTCGCCTGGCTGTTGATAATTCGGAAATACTGAGGAATTCGGCATCATGGCGGAGCGAATATCCCTCAGCAAGGTATTTATACAAATGGTTTAGAATTGTGACCAGCTTGACGTTGAACTCCTTCAGAAGTTCCGCAACGGATTTCCCTGAATTGAACTCTTCCCCCACAACGATATGCCTCGGTTTGGCAGCAGTTTCGGATTTAACAGTAACTACCCGAACCGCATTTCGTTTTGATTTCGCCTCAATGTGATGCTCCTGACAATAGTCACAAATCAGGTCAAGAAACGGTTGCCCGTACCTTTCCATTTTAACAGAGCCGACCCCGTGCAACTGGAGCAAACCCTCCCGTGATTGCGGAAAAAACGCGGCCATCTCGATCAGGGTTTTGTCGGGAAAAACGACATATGGCGGGAGATCGGCGTCATCAGCAAGCATCTTGCGCTTTTGCCTCAAAAGTTCAAACAGAACGCTATCACAGACATCACCGTCTCCCCTGTCACATCGTGCATACGTATCCTGCCGTTCTTCTACCTTTGCCCAAAAGCTTTCTTCGCCCCGTAAAACTTCCCGACCGTTCGGTGCAATTGTCAGGTTGCCGAATTCCGGGTTCTGAGTCAATAATCTTTTTTGAATGAACTGCCGGGACAGATGGAACCACTGTTTCTTGGAATAGTCTTTCCCGGTTCCATAGGTAGCTAGATCATTATGGTTGAACCGGGCGACCTTTTTTGATCGGGAACCTCTCAGCACATCGATTATGTGCCCGGTGCCAAACTTCTGTCCCGTTAGTTCTACGCACCGCAGGAAACTCCGCACCGGCATGGTAACATCCACAACGGGTTGTTCTTCCGCCGTGCAATTATCGCACATCCCACATTCCGGGGTAGCGTATTCTTCATCGAAATAACGTAACATCGGAATGCGTCGGCACTGATCAGTTTCGGCCAGCCCAACCAGGGCATTGAGTTGAATATTGGCGACCTTCTGTTCCAGGGACTCTTTCTGCCTGATGAAATACTGTATCTTTTGAATATCAGAATAGCCGAACAGCAGCAGACAATGGGCTTTCAGCCCGTCTCTTCCGGCGCGCCCGATCTGCTGGTAATAGCCTTCGATATTCTTGGGGAGATCGTAATGCAGAATAAAACGGATATTGGGCTTATTGATCCCCATGCCGAAGGCGATAGTGGCCACCATTATCTGGGTGTCATCACGGATGAAGCTTTCCTGATTGTGCCGCCGTTCGATATCCGAAAGACCGGCATGATAGGGTTTGACCGAAAAACCCTGATTCCCCAGAACCTCAGCCAGTTCATCTACCTGTCGACGGCTAAAACAATAGATGATTCCCGATTGATCCGGGAATTCCTTTACGAATTGAACGGTTTGAATTAGCGGGTTTTCCTTAGGGGAAATCTCCAGAAAAAGGTTGGGCCGATTGAAGCTAGCGATAAATTCGTTGGATTTTTCAAATCGAAGAGATAGTTTAATGTCCTGCCTGACTCGCGTTGTCGCGGTAGCCGTCAGCGCCAAGCATACAGATTTAGGGAACCGTTTTCTGATCTCGGCAAGCTGGCGGTACTCAGGGCGAAAATCATGTCCCCACTCCGAGATGCAGTGCGCCTCATCGATGGTCAAACAATCGACCTGCTGTGAAGCCAGCAGCGCCAGAGTCTTTTCCATCAACAGGGTTTCCGGGGCAAGATAGAGTAACCGCACCTCACCACGCACGATTCGCCCGACATTCCTTTGATACTCTTCGGACGATAGTGAACTATTCAGGAAAACCGACTCTATGCCAAGCTCCCCGAGTTGATCCACCTGATCTTTCATCAACGAAATGAGAGGGGAGATGACTACGGTCAGGCCTTCAAAGAGCAGAGCCGGAATCTGATAACACAGGGATTTACCTCCACCTGTAGGCATGATAACCAGGGTGTCTTTGCGCCGAAGGACATTTTCGATAATCTCCCGCTGCAGGAGATGAAACTCTTCGTACCCGAAAACATCTTTGAGAATTGTTTCTATTTTCTTGGTCGACATATGGCAAAGAAGGCGGCTGATACTCAATCCTATCCGCAGTGTAAATATTCAGCCACCAGTTTCCTGATCTCATCCCCTTTGAGATACAGTTTTTCACGCAGATGTATATCGTTGTAGCCCTGAAGTTGATTGCTAATGCCATCAATCACAACAGGCGAGAAAACTCCATCCCGCTGATAAATGGCACGGTCTTTAAGCAGATGTTCAGCCGAGTCCCAACATGAACCGGGCAAGGTTGGAAGTCCCTTTTGCATCATTTGTTCCTCTGCCGGAGAAGCATGTACATCCACATATAGTTTTTCTGCCAAGTCAAGTGAATCAGGCTGCTGTAGTCCATGGCGTGCTGCTACCGCCAATCCGGCAAGCAACAGATGAACATTTGCCGAACCATCAGCACATCGATACTCCACCGTCTGGCTCTGGGAAAAATCAGGGAACTTGTCGATTTCCAGCGGATTGGCGTCCTTGACCATGTTGTTGGCATTTAGCCATCCCAGCGGCACCCGCACCAGCGCTGATCTGTTCTGATCTCCCCAGCATATGTTTATGGGAGCTTCCTGATTGGGACTCAATCGCAAATATGAGACCGGGACCATGTTTCCGAACGCCGTGAGGGAAGGAGCCAGTTTCAAGTATCCAACCACCAGCTTTTTACCGATATCGTTAAGCTGGTTATCCTCGACCATCGCATTGGCATTATCTTGGGTCAGCAACGAATGGATATGAAGTCCATTTCCGGCATGTCCTACCATGATTTTGGGAGCAAAGCTTACCGTTACTCCATGTTTGTAAGCCACCGTCCGCAGAGCCCACCGAGCGATGACGATCTGATCGGCTGCGTCTTCTATTGGTACGGGGAGGAACTCGATCTCACTTTGTTCCATCTCTTGATCTCTGCCCCGAATATTGCCTACCTCCGAATGACCATATTTAATCCTGCCTCCCGCCTGAGCTATGGCGGCGAGAGCTTCGAGTCTGATGTCTTCGGTTTTGGAGAAAGGAGAGGATTCATGATACCCTTTTTGTGAAGCGATTGGATACAGTGAATCAGTATCTTTCAGGATATAGTATTCTAACTCTCCCATAGCCTGCAAACTCAATCCAGTTTCCTGTTTCAGAGTATCGTGAGCCTTTTTGACTATAGCTTCGGGCGCACTTGGGAGCGGCTTTCCGCTACGAGTATAATAAGAACATAGTATATCTATTGCAGGAACCACAGAAAATGGATTCAGAAAGGCAGTTCTGAAACGGGGTACAATGTAAAGATCACTGGAGCCTGAATCAATATATGAGAATAGACTTGAACCATCGACCCTCTCTCCCGACGAAAGCACTCGGTCAAGCTGATCCTTGCTATTGATTCCGCAGTTAACTGCTTTCAGCCGACCATCTCCCGCGATAAAGCGGAAATTCACGATTCTGATATCGTTATGTTCGATGAATTTGATGAGATCGGCTTTGGTGAAATCTTCGGGCAGTTTGTCCAGAAATTGAACCAGTTTGTTGGGGTGCAGTTCAACCAGTGAATCTTTCATACGTTCACCTACCTCGCATTAATCTGCTACGTCATTCTGAGTAAAACAACGAACCTCTCGGGTTGAGAGCAGAGACTCTCTACGAACGACATGCCTGAGCCCTAAAACTGTTCCAGAAAACGCAAGTCATTGCTGTAGAACAGGCGAATATCATCGATGCCATACTTGAGCATCGGTATACGCTCTAAGCCCATGCCGAAGGCGAAGCCAGTATAGATTTCCGGATCACAGTTCACACGCCGCAGAACGTCTGGGTGCACCATACCCGCACCGAGTATTTCGATCCATCCCTCGTCTTTACAGACACGACATCCCTTTCCCTTGCAGATGAAACAATCGATAGCCATTTCCACACCCGGTTCGACGAAGGGGAAATAGTCGCAACGAAAACGTACCCGACGATCTTGGCCAAATAGTCGGCGTGCAAACTCGTAAAGAGTTCCTTTGAGGTCGGCCATGGTGATCCCTTTATCCACTGCCAGTCCCTCAATTTGGTAAAACATAGATTCATGCGTTGCATCTATGGCTTCGTACCGATAGACCTTTCCGGGCATTATGACCCGTATCGGTGGTTCTCGCCTTTCCATGAACCTTATCTGCATCGGGGAAGTGTGCGTACGCATGAGCATCGGGCGTTCACCCTTCTCGTTGGTGTAATCTACCCAGAGGGTATCCCACATATCCCGAGCCGGATGGCCCCGGGGGATGTTCAACGCCTCAAAATTGTAATAGTCGGTTTCCACTTCCGGGCCTTCGACCACTTCGAAGCCCATGGCAGTGAAAATTGATGAAGTTTCTCGTAGTATCTGTGTGGTGGGATGAAGTCGACCCAAACGAATCGGATTGCCGGGCAGAGTGACATCGATGCGAGATTCTTCCAGCCGTTTCTTCAATTCCGTTTTTTTTAAGTCGTCCTGTTTTTGGGCCAGCGTTTCCTCTAATAAGGTTTTCAGCTTATTAGCTGCAGTTCCCGCATCTTTACGTTCCTCGGCAGGCAAATCAGATAAACCCCTCAGCATTTGTGTCAAAGCCCCCTTCCGCCCAAGGTAATTGACCCGCCAGGTGTCAAGTTCCTTCAGGTCTTTTAGGGCTTCAAGTTTTTCCAGTGCTTCCGATTTGAGTTTATCAAGATCTTCTAACATCGCGATCCTCTTCAGGGTGTATTATAGGTTAGGTGTAACATTAGGGTCAACAATAACGAAAAAGCCCCCTATCAAGGGGGCTTTTGAGTGAGAACTTAACTCAGACAGACTTCTCTATTCTGCCCCTTTGGCAATTTCCACCATCTTGGTAAACGCGCCCGCATCTCTCACAGCCATTTCAGCTAACATCTTCCGATCCACAGCCACTCCGGCCTGTATCAAACCATGCATGAACTTATTGTACGGCACGCCATGTTCCCTGGCAGCCGCGTTGATTCTGGAAATCCAGAGTCGACGCATCTCGCGCTTACGGGCTCGCCGATCTCTAAATGCATAGCTCAACGAATGGAGCATAGATTCATGAGCTCGCCTGTACAGCGAATGACTGGAAGCTCGATGCCCCTTGGTTAGCTTCAGTACTTTTTTATGCCGTTTCCGGGTTGTTGTTCCACCTTTGACTCGTGGCATGATATCTCCTTATCTTAACCCTTTAGGAAGCACGCTTTTCAGCCGTTTATGATCCGAAGGATGTAGTTCAGTACTTTGCGAATAGGTCCTCTTGACCCTTTTTGGTTTCCTGCGCCTGAGATGACTTTTCCCCATCTTAGTACGCATTAACTTTCCGGTGCCAGTGACACGAAAGCGACGTTTCAGCGCGCTATTTGTTTTCAGTTTGGGCATTGTTCTCCTCTTTTTTTGGCTCCTCCGTCCGCAATTTGCCCGGCGATAGGATTACGGTCATATTCCGCCCTTCCATGGCTATTGTTCTTTCCACCTTCACCTCATCACCCAATACGCCGAGTACTTTTTCCAGTAATTCTCTTCCGATTACTGGATGGGCGATTTCCCGCCCTCTGAACATGACCAATATCTTAACCTTGCTGCCTTGCGCAAGCAGCCGTTTCGCGGTACGCAGTTTAAAATCTATATCATGCTGCCCGATTTTGGGCCGCATCCTAACTTCCCTGAGGCCTCCTGTTGCCTTCTGGCTTTTGCTGGATTGCCGTTCTTTCTTTGCCTGTTCATATTTAAATTTTCCATAATCCAGCAGGCGACATACCGGCGGGTCTACCCCGGGAGATACTTCCACTAAATCAACTTCTTTCTCTTTGGCAATTTGGCGAGCATCAAATAGCGTCATCACGCCAAGCTGCTCACCCGCATCACCGATCAGTCTTACTTCTTTAGACCTGATCATCTGGTTAACGCGATACTGTTTACTCGGTTGTCTTGCCGTATACTTCTTTATTCCCTCACCGCCTGTTTTTGATGATAACAAAAGGTTACACTCCAACAGAAGTGCATGATTCTTATAGCATATTCGTTCGAAGAAGTCAAAGCCTCGGGGACCATTTTACTATGGTATTCTAGCAAATATCACCATCCACCGGCTAACCCATCGCCTTCTCAAGGCCATGCTGCCAGGCATCAGCCAACTCCTCCACAGGCAAATCAATGATCTCAAGGATCACAAAACTACTGCCTTTGGTAAATCCCAGCTTCAGAATTGAGGCTTCCTGTTCAGTCGCGATTTGTTCGAATCGACTCAAATCAGTCGATCCAACTGACACAACAGCTCTTGATTGGCCCTCACCAAATAAACTTGTATCAAGCCTATCGATAATAGGCAGTTCTCCTTCGAATCCAATACCACCGGCTATACAGCTTTCAGCCAGCGCAACCGCCAATCCGCCATCGGAGCAATCATGGGCCGATTTTAAAAGGCCCTCACCTGTGGCAGAGAGCAAGCACTGTTGCACGCGTTTTTCCAATTCGATATCGATCGATGGCACTCCCGCAACTTCACCCTGCATTATCTCAAGATATTCGCTGCCGGCAAGGCTAGCTTGGCCCTGCCCTAGAAGTAATACAACATCCCCTTCACTCTTGAACGAAATGGTGCATCTTTTATCGATGTCATCTATCAATCCAAGCATACCGACTGTTGGTGTCGGATAAACTGCCTCGCCACGTGTTTCATTGTAAAAACTCACATTGCCACTTATCACTGGAACTCCTAAGACTTCACAAGCCTTGGTCATTCCCCGAATGCTTTGCTCGAACTGCCAGTAGACCTCTGGCTTTTCAGGATTACCAAAATTCAGACAATCCGTAAGTGCCAAAGGCTTCGCGCCGGAGCATGCTAAATTCCTTGCTGCCTCCGCCACAACGATTTTTCCACCGGCAAATGGGTCCAGATAACAATAACGGCCGTTGCCATCAGTGGTTAGAGCAATGCCCTTTCTTGTACCTTTGATCCTCAATACAGCAGCATCGCTTCCCGGAGGCACTACGGTATTAACCTGAACCTGATGATCATACTGACGATAGACACACGCCTTGCTGGCGATGTTCGGCGCAGCCAGCAATTTCAACAAAACCGCTCCCGCATCTTCTCGCCTCACGTCAGCAATCGAATTGAAATCGAATTGTTGCAACTCATCCAGCCACTCCGGTTTCACCCCGTCAAGTCGATAAAGGGGGGGATCGGTGAGATATTTGATAGGAGCCTCCGCCACCACTTCACCATCGTCTATTATGCGGGCAATACCGTCATCGGTGACATGACCAATAATATCCGAACGCAGATCATAATGATCGAAAACGGTTTTGACCTTATCTTCATTACCTTTCTTGACGATAACAACCATTCGTTCCTGCGATTCGGACAGCATAACTTCATAAGGCGTCATGCCGTCAGCTCGGCGGGGTACTTTGGCAACGTCGATCTCAAGGCCGCCACCGCTTTTTGAAACGCTTTCCACACAAGCACTGGTTAATCCGGCTGCACCGCAATCCTGCATTCCCACAATCCAGTCAGTGTCTTTGAGCTCCAGGCACGCTTCGATGAGGAGTTTTTCCAGGAACGGATTACCTACTTGAACTGTCGGGCGCAGTTCTCGATCATCCTCGAATGTTCGAGAGGCCAACCCGGAAGCTCCATGAAGCCCATCTCTGCCGGTATCGGCACCAACCAGCATCAACAGATTACCGGCCCCACCCGCCTGAGCGCTTACCAGTTTGGACGTCTCTAAAAGTCCAACACACATGGCATTGACCAACGGATTACCAGAATACATATCTGAGAAATATATTTCACCGCCTACATCGGGAATGCCAAGGCAGTTCCCATATCCGGCAATCCCCGCCACTACACCATTGAAAAGATATCGATTGCGCGGATCGCTTAGCGGTCCAAACCGAAGAGAATTCAACAGCGCAATCGGACGCGCACCCATGGTGAATATATCCCTGACAATTCCCCCCACACCGGTAGCAGCTCCCTCGTAGGGTTCGATGGCAGAGGGGTGGTTGTGGGATTCCATCTTCATCACGATGGCCTGCCCGTCACCGATGTCCACTGCTCCGGCATTCTCCTCACCGACTTTCGTGACCACACGATCACCGGTTGTGGGGAAAATACTCAAGAGTGGCTTGGAATGCTGATAGCCACAGTGCTCGCTCCAAAGCGAACCGAATATCCCCAATTCCACAATAGTCGGCTCGCGACCGAGGCGTTTTATGATCAGCTGATATTCATCTTGAGTTAGGGCAACATCGTCCAAATCCTGTTGATTTATCGGCATTCTAGGCTCCTTATTTTCATCTCCTAAAGCCCTGTTATACTTTTGAAGGCAAGATGGAATCAAAGAACACCAATCCATCCATCCCGCCAAGAATCTCTTCACAACATCGTTCTGGGTGGGGCATCAATCCCAGTACATTGCCCTCTTTGTTCGTTATCCCGGCGATGTTATTAATCGAACCATTAGGATTGGCCGCATTACTAATTTCACCCTCAGGCGTAGCGTAGCGCAATGCAACCTGTCCATTCGATTCGATCTCAGCCAATGTGGCTTCATCGGCATAATAGCACCCTTCGTAATGAGAGATAGGAACATGCAGCACATCTCCGGTATTACAAGCAGACACAAACGGTGAAGATGTGTTCTCTACTCGCAGATTGACCCACTGGCAACGATATTGAAGATGAACGCTACGCAGCAATACACCCGGTAGAAGTCCGGCTTCACAAAGAATTTGGAAGCCATTACAGCTACCAAAAACCAACCCGCCATCAGCGGCGTATTTTTCTACAGCCGTCATCACCGGAGAAAAACGGGCGATGGCTCCAACCCTCAGATAATCACCATAGGAGAATCCCCCGGGAAGTATCACACAATCAAAACGAGACAGGTCGGTCTCTTTGTGCCAGACGTATTCCGATTCCTGCCCTAATACATTATCGATTACATGGACAAAGTCCATATCGCTCCAGGTTCCCGGGAAAACCAGCACTCCGAATTTCATGATTATTATCCCCCGTTTGTTGATACTCTACCTTGCGGAAGGGAGGAGTATATCTACCAACTTTCTTTGAGTTCCTTTATGACCAAAGGCAATCCAATCAAAAGATCACTGGCTATCATGCCAGTATCGCCTATCTCTGCCTTCACCAATTCACTCGATAGCGCCTGAATAAATACGCCGCAGGTAGCCGCATCGAATAGTGACAATCCTTGTGCAACCAATCCTGCAATAGCGCCCGCCAGAACATCTCCCGTTCCCGCCGTTGCCAATCCGGGATTTGCCACACCACATATTCTGGCCTCCCCTTCCGGCGAAGCAACTACTGTATGGGCCCCTTTTAAAACAACGATCTGATTCCACTCGAAAGCGGCATTAAGCGCTGTTTGTAAACGATCATTCTGAATCTCAGCCACCGGTTTTCCGGCGAGCCGCGACATCTCTCCCGGATGAGGAGTAAGCACAACTTTGCTTTCTATTGTCTCCCACCATCGCTGGTTTTGTGCCAGTATATTCAAACCATCCGCATCAATTATCAGCGGCATGTTAGAGATACCTCCAGAAACAAGTCCTCTCACTAATTCAACCGTTTCCGGGTTTTGTCCCAATCCACAGCCAACGAGCATAGCATCATAACCAGCCATTTGGTCTTGAATAGATGAGACAGCTTCTTCTGCATTTATCGCCCCGGACTTATCCTCTGATAAGGGAATGTATGTAACTTCGGTTAGTTTTGTGGCTACAATTGGCAACAAACTTTTGGGGATGGCCAGTGTCACCAATCCTGTGCCAATCCGCGTTGCCGCCTGGCACGCCAGACATGCAGCTCCGATATAATTTATCGAACCTGCCACCACCAGCAATTTCCCAAAAGAACCCTTATTGGCATCGATCGGCCTGGAAGGCAGCAAATCGGATACTGTATCACCGGTAATCAGCTCCGTCTTAATTCCCTCGGCCAGATATTCAGGAATCTTGATATCAACCACTTCAAGGTGCCCTACATGTGCCGCGCCCGGGAATTGGAACAGTCCCACTTTGGGATAGCCTAAAGTTACCGTCATATCGGCTGCGAGAGTGGCTGAATCGATCTCACCCGTATCCGCATCCAAACCTGAAGGAAGGTCTACAGCCAGTATTTCCAGATCAGGACAAGATGCCTTCTCTGCGCCGGCCAGCTCCAGTAATTCTTTGAGTACGCCCTCAAACGGTCGAACCCTTCCGGTACCAAACAGTGAATCGATGAACATATCGGCTGTGGCGATCTTTTTATCAAATGTTGCCAATTCTCTATCGTCGAAAACATCCGTCCAAGGAATACCGCGTTCCATATCGAGGGAAAAGTTCCTATCATTATCTGTCTTGCGCTTCATTAGAAATAAGTGTACCTTTGCACCCCAATCATGCAGATGCCGCGCCGCGACTAGACCATCGCCACCATTGTTCCCCGGCCCTACAAGAATCACTACGGATCGACCTGCCACATCACCCAACATGTCCTGTGCACTACTGGCTACCGCCAAACCAGCGTTCTCCATCAGAAAATCCGGAGGTGCACCAACATCGGCACTTCGCTGTTCCAGATCGATCATTTGCTCAACAGTTACGATTTTCATTCATCCCCCCCACAACCGAGGCCACCGCATAATCGCGGGAATGTGAGATAGTAATAGTCAGGTGATCCAAACCGATCTCTTCCGCTCTAGCCTGGGCACTTCCTTTGAGATGAACTATCGGCGCGCCCTTCTGGCTGGAGAGTATTTCAATATCATGCGGCGAAATTCCGACATGCCCGGTTCCCAGGGCTTTCATCACGGCTTCTTTGCCTGCGAACCGTGCCGCCAGTTCCGGTGCCCGTCCGCGACAATACTCAATTTCACCCGCAGTATATATGCGATTCAAAAAACGTTCACCCCAAGTATCGACAGCTTTGCCAATACGTGAAATCTCGATTATATCTATTCCATGAGCGTGCATGATTTATCTATGACGAGTTGTACTTGTTCATCGCCGCTGCAATGCCCTCGGTTAAAACGCAGCCGATCGCTTCGGCGACCCTCGGACAGGTATCAACAACGATGGCCTTTTCTTCAGGGGTAAATTGTCCTAATACGAAATCGGGATTCCTCATCGATTGATTCGAACCGCTCTCATCATCACTTTCAATTGGGCCGATACCAACACGGATGCGAGGAAATTCCTGATTTCCTAAATGTTGGATAATCGATTTTATCCCATTGTGGCCGGCAGCCCCGCCTTTCTCTCGGATACGAATTTTCCCCACTGGCAAATCCACATCATCATAGATAACCAAAAGATCAGAGAGATCTATCTTGTAAAACCGAGTCAGCGCACCTACGGATTCCCCACTTAGATTCATAAAAGTTCGGGGTTTGGCCAGAACCACTTTCTCGCCTGCAATTTCACCAAAACCCACCTTTGCTTTCGATTGGATTTTGGCAAACTCGATAGCCTGTTCCTTGGCAAATAAATTGATACACTTAAATCCCAGATTATGTCTCGAATTTGCATACACCTGTCCGGGATTACCCAGCCCTACAATTATTTTCACCCTCCCTAGGTCCTCCTGATGGCTAGACTTCGCTGCTATAAACTTGAATAAATTTGCGAAGCGACCTGTCATACGTTCTCTCCACATCATCAGGAAATAGACACGCCGGGAGTTCCCGGCTGGACCAGTGGTAGGAAATGCACTGGCAACAATTGCCTTTTCTGTTGCATGGTTCGTAGGTGCAGTTGCAGTTCTTCTTATTCAAATCGGTTTGACATTCCATGGTCGAACCTCTCCTAGATTCTACCCCAAAACACCGCTTTGTGGTAGTCGATTAGACGAGCGGATCGCCGCCCAATAAAGAAGCCAACCTCGTCAACTAAGGTTGGCCTCAAATTCTGAAATATTCAATCGAATAACCAAAACCGAATATCAAGTGGATCTTATTTCTTCACGCATGAATCTTACATAGGAAATACCGAAGCAAATTACCGTTAAACCCATAAGTGTAATTATATGTGGCCATACCAACACCACACTCTGCCGAAGAGAAACCGGACTCAACAAGTCGGGAAGATACCGCTGATCCACCTCCATACGCGCTCCCGTCAAACCGTGCACTGTCCTCCTCTCTGGGTCAAGTACGATGCCAGCGGCTTCCTTGAACAGATGTACCGGTGATATAAGTACCGTATTATCTTCGATGTCCTCGTGGTGCGCTACTTCTTCAGCTTCGGAATATCTATCCACCGGTTCCATAGTATCAGCAACAACTCCGGCAATCATCGTCATGAACACAACAAACAGTATCCAAAGTCCAAATGGTACCAGAACCGAAACTATCGCACGTTTGAACAACACTGAAAATAGTATCCCTAAACCCAGCCAGAAACCCACATACAGCACACTCATGATATAGAACAGCAATATCCTCGTGATTTCCTCAGAACTTGGTGATATTCCAATTGTCGCAAGTCCCAACCCACACACACTCACTATGATAGCTGCCAACATAATTGCGATGGTTGAAAGTCCAGCAAGAAATTTGCCGTTAATCACAGAATCACGGAACAACGGTTGTGAAAGAAGCCGACTCAAAGTACCCCGGTTTCGTTCACTGTTTATGGCATCAAATCCGAACAGTATTCCAATGAACGGCCCAAAGAAAGCTATGAACTCTAGAAATGAAGGTACCGTTCCACCAGTAGTGAATATGCGAATGAACACTGACTCTGTCGGTGCATCGGTTACATCATCCAGAATAGCCTCAGCCGCTGCCCATGTAGCATAAAGAGTAACTAGGCAAATCAGAAAAATGAGAATGAAGAATCTCCAGCTGCCAAAATAATCTGCTAATTCCTTCCAGAAGACGGCTCTCATGCTGGGCAACCCTCTTGGAAATAGTTCATGTAAATTTCTTCCAAGGCATAATCCTTGCTTCGCATATGTAACGGCAAACTGCCACATCTAACTATCACTCGAGAAACCTCGGCTGTTACATCCCTGTCACTTCGAATAGTGAGCATGTCCCCCGAAGGTTCAACGGTTATTACTCCGGTTATAGACCCAAGGGAGTCAATGAGCCTGGAATTTAATTCGTCTACTTGAATCTCCAGCAGGTTTTCCCCCTGGGCGATTATCTCCTTTCCCAATCCTTCTATCGTTCCCTGGGCAACCAAACTCCCGTTCACAATAATTCCGACCCTGTCGCACACTTTTTGCACTTGATGCAACATATGAGAAGAAAGTAGAACGGTTATACCACGCTTTCTTGACATATCCACTATCATATCCAGTATTTTGTTAACTCCCGCAGGATCGATCCCGGAGGTTGGCTCATCGAGAATAACGAGTTTAGGTTCCTTTACCAACACGTCGGCAATACCCAGCCGTTGCCTCATTCCTTTGGAAAACTTGCTCACATCTTTTTCGGCCACATCAGAGAGGCCAACCGATTCAAGCGCCCTGCCGATCCTCTCTGTAGCTTCCTTATCGGGTATTCGATTAAGCCTGGTAATATACCGGAGGTTTTCACGAGCCGTGAGGTCATCATAAAACCCAACGTTCTCCGGCAAATACCCGGTCATCCTCTTTACATGCAAAGGTTCCCTGGTAGAATTGAACCCTTTTACCCTAACCTCACCATAAGTGGGTTCAGTCAGGCCCAAAAGCATCAGTATGGTGGTGGTTTTCCCTGCACCATTTGGTCCAAGGAAACCAAATATCTCGCCTTCTTCTATTTGCAAAGTCAACTTGTTAACAACGGTAGTCCCGTTATATATCTTGGTCAACTCTGCAATCTCAACAACCGGCTGCCCCAAACCTATCGCCTCCTCAACATTAGGAAGATTAATAGCAATACGGCAATCACTACAACTACTATCACAATGCCAATTATCATGGATGAACTAGGAGATTCCACTTGAATTCTAAAAGCCAAACTATCAGTGGTACCCGCACTTCGAGCGGCAAAATACACACCGTAATCACCAGCTATGGCTTTACTGTTTGGGTTGATGGTTACGTCAATCGCCCTGAAATCTCCCGGCTCGAGGTAGGCGATCGTTTCTGGTTCGAAGGTTATATTCCACTCTTCAGGTGTCCGGGTAGCCGATATTGTGATATCTTCCAGAGGTGCTGAACCTTCATTCTCAATGTAGAGTGTGATATGAGATTCTTTCCCGGCGGTCGCTTTGGAACTTAGCATCTCACGATCTGACTTCAACGCCAGCACATGCGTCCCTGTAACGATGGCTTCGACCTCAACCGTTTCACTAACATCTTCAGAGCTGGCCCTGAATACGATATCGTATTGTCCTTCTTCCACATCAGAGCCAAGGGAAACGCTCATTATGACACTTTCGGTGGTATCTGCTGCGATTTGCAGAGCTGATATTTTTTTCCCTTTATCAAAGGCCGGTGAAAAGCTGACTTCCAAATGTTGCGGCAATTCAGCTAAGAAGTCGAAGGTGCGATCTTCTCCGAGATTGTTGGTTATGGATATCTTGTATTCCAGCATACTCCCCGGTTCACCCTGAAGATTGGGGTAATTGGAACTCAATTCCACTCCGCCCGGACCGGACGGGACAGCCGCATCCCCGATAAGCTCGATGACAATATCAATCGAGCGTGTGATCACTTGATCACCGGTTGCTGCCGTTATTGTTATCGTATAATCGCCTTCATCCGCATCAGCTGCAGGAGTACATCGTAATGTCAACCGTTGCGATCCCCCTTCAGGCTCAAGGTGCAAGCTACGAACCTGTGCACCTCCAACTGCATTGGAAACAATAGAAGCATCCCAGTCTTCCGGCGCAGCCATTGTCAATTCAATATCCTCTCCGATCTCCCCGGTATTAGCTAAATTGATATACAAATTGATATCCTGCCCACGGGCAACGCCTATACCTGTAAAATCAGCATAGAAAGATATTGATCTTTCCCCATCGGCCGCTCCCGCTATCGATACTCCAAGATTGGCAACAATCAACACTGCTAACATCAAAGAAGCAGCAATCTTCTTGATTCTACTCATACCGGGATACCCTCCTGAAATCAAGTTCAATTAACTGAAATATATTGGTGCCTATTATAAGAGCTCCACCTTCGTAACGCAAGGTCATTTTCATATTGGACATTCGCTGTTTCACGATCGAAGCCGGGCAATCATTTTGGCCATATACAGTTATTGGCATAATAGAATGATCGAATCAACATGAACCCGACATTAAACGGTCTTGCACTTTCACTTAAGGAATCTCTGCTCAACCCCCCTGTATCCCCCAGTCTTGGGGGGGACTTCTATACCTGGGGGACACCCCCAGACCCCCGAAGTCACCACCTATTCAGAGCTTCCTTAATTTCCGAGTACTTCCCATACCCCGTTTGATCAACAGGCTAATCTGTCTCATGCAATCCTTGACAAAGGTGGCGCCAAATTGTAGTTTTAGTTGGGGAATGGGCCCAATATGGACATAATACCGGAGGACAAAGATGACAGAATCGGTAGTAACCGAAGACATGAAAGGTTGGCTTAACAAAGAACTCAATCGTGTTGAGTTTGACGTTGAAAAGGTCTTGCTGAGACGATACGCTGAGGCAATTGAAGATCCTAATCCTCGATGGAAAGAGGCAGTTCCACCTAACATGTTCACGGCGATATTCGCAGAGGGCGGGCTCGTAGAATATCCGTTCGAGACTCCGCCAAAACTCCTCGATGGCGGTGGAGAGTGGGAATTCTTCAAAGAAGCTCGTCTCGGAGATACGCTAACCGGCGTTCGTAAATTCGTGGAATACAAAGAAAAAGAGGGCAAACTGGGGCACATGCTGTTTATTATCAGAGAGACCGAATGGACCAACCAGAAAGGCGAATTGGTAGCCAAGAATCGCTCCACCTCAATTCTATATTAATTCGGAGTTATAAATATGAGTGATCAACTATATTATGAAGACGTTGTAGAGGGAACCGAAATCACACCTTTGATTAAAAATCCCACGCCGATGCAACTGGTGAAATTTGCCGGCGCTTCCGAGGATTTCAATCCCATCCATTATGATAAAGAAAAGGCGTTATCTGATGGTTTGCCAGGCACCATCGTGCACGGACGTTTAAAAAATGCTTTCCTCATCCAGGTACTTACCGACTGGATCGGAAATGAAGGATTTCTAAAGAAAATTGTCATCCAGCATCGAGGGATGGACCTCCCCGGACACCCAATTGTCAGCAGGGGAACGGTAACAAGGAAATATGTTGAAAACGGCGAAAACCTGATCGAGTGCGAAGTCTGGACGGAAAATGAGAAAGGGGAGAAAACCGCACCGGGCACTGCGTTAGTCAGGCTGCCTTCCCGAGGCTAACCAAACATGACCACTGAACCAACAGCTTCCACTGATTTCATCCGAAATATTATTAACGAGGACCTCAAGACCAACAAGAATGATGGTCGCATACACACACGATTCCCACCGGAGCCAAACGGCTATCTGCACATCGGGCATGCTAAGTCGATCTGCCTCAATTTCGGTATTGCAGCCCAGTACAATGGATTGTGTAATCTGCGGTTCGATGATACTAACCCCACCAAGGAAGAGGAAGAGTACGTCCGATCGATCATCGAAGACGTGCGCTGGTTGGGATTCGACTGGAAGGATAGGCTGCACTATGCATCTGACTACTTCGAACAGATGTTCGAGTACGCGGTACAGTTGATCAAAGCCGGTGAAGCATACGTTGACGACTTGACTGCCGAAGAGATTCGAGAATACCGGGGAACATTGACCGAACCCGGCAAGGAGAGCCCGTACCGCAATCGGTCAATTGAGGAAAACCTGGACCTATTCGAACGCATGCGAACCGGCGAATTTCCCGATGGTTCCCGTGTCCTCCGCGCAAGGATCGATATGTCTTCCCCCAACTTGAATCTACGCGATCCGGCAATGTATCGTATTCTACATGCATCCCACCCTCACACTGGAGAAGCTTGGTGCATCTATCCCATGTATGATTGGGCCCATGGGCTGGAGGATTCGCTCGAAAAGGTTACCCATTCCATTTGCACATTGGAATTCGAAGATCACCGCCCACTGTACGACTGGTTCCTCGATCAACTCGGAGTTCACCATCCCCGTCAAATAGAGTTCGCACGACTCAACCTCACGTACACCATAATGAGCAAGCGAAAATTACTGCAACTAGTTAACGATGGACACGTGAACGGCTGGGATGATCCCAGAATGCCGACTATCTCAGGATTGCGACGGCGCGGGTATACCCCAGATTCCATCCGTAATTTCTGTGAGCGTATTGGGGTAGCCAAGACAGACAGCACGATCGATATGGCGCTACTGGAACATTGCATCCGAGAAGATTTGAACAAGCGTGCTCCCAGGGTAATGGGGGTGTTGAATCCATTACGAGTGGTGATCACAAACTACAACGAGGATCAGCCCGAAGAGCTTGACGCAGTCAATAATCCGGAGGACCCCGAGGCCGGAAGTCGCAAAGTACCTTTTTCCCAAGTGATCTACATTGAACAGGACGATTTCCGCGAGGATCCGCCGAAGAAATTCTTCCGGCTGGCACCCGGCCGCGAAGTGCGGTTGCGTTACGCCTATTTCATCACCTGTACCGATGTAATCAAGAATGAAGCCGGGGAGATCATCGAATTACACTGTACCTACGATCCGGCATCGCGAGGAGGCAACTCTCCCGATGGACGTAAAGTAAAAGGAACGATACACTGGGTTTCGGCTGAACATGCCATCGAGGCGGAAGCTCGCCTGTATGATCGGCTCTTCACCCGAGAATATCCGGAGGATACGGATGATGAGGCCGGTTTCGCCGCCAATCTGAATCCGGATTGTCTTCAGATAACCACTTGTTTTGTGGAGCCAAGTTTAGCCGGAGCTGAACCCGGAAGCCGGTATCAGTTCGAACGGCTGGGTTACTTCTGCATCGATCCAGATACTTCCGATGGAAAACTCGTATTTAATCGAACTATAACTCTTCGTGATTCCTGGGCAAAGATAGAAAAGAAATTTTGAAAATTATGATAAAGTCCCATATTCCAAGTTTGGTAAAGGTATGGACCTTTTCGATCTGAACCGAGAGGAACAGCTCCAGAAAGAAGCTCCCCTTGCCGCACGAATGCGGCCCCGTAGCTTCGCCGAGTTTGTTGGCCAGGATCACATCGTGGGAGAAGGACGGATTCTGCGCAAAGCCATTGAACAGGACCAGATACCTTCAATCATTCTTTGGGGTCCACCGGGAAGCGGCAAGACTACCCTGGCCAATGTCATAGCTTCGGTTACGCAATCCCATTTCATTCCGGTGAGCGCTGTTAACTCAGGCGTTGCCGATCTGCGAACGGCAGTAGAGGAAGCCAAATCCCGGCGCGGAATGCAAGGACAAAGCACTATCCTTTTCATCGATGAGATACACCGCTTCAACAAGGCTCAGCAGGATGCGATCCTTCCCCACGTGGAAAACGGCACTGTCACACTTATTGGAGCAACAACCGAAAACCCCTCGTTTGAGGTCATCTCAGCATTACTTTCCCGATGCCGGGTTTTCACCCTTAACACACTCACGGATGAGCATATGGAAACGATTATTCGGCGAGCGATAGAAGATTCGGAACGAGGTCTCGGAGAGCTTAGTTCGAATCTGTCCGAAGAAGCTCTTCGGCATCTGATCGCCATGTCCAACGGTGATGCCCGTGTGGCTTTGGGCGCGATGGAAATCGCAGTGACGGCCACTGTGCCCGATGAAAGCGGGAAACGATCGATCGAACTCGATGCAATGGAGGACGCCTTCCAACATCGGGCATTGATGTACGATAAATCGGGAGAGGAACATTTCAATCTCATTTCGGCATTCCACAAGTCGCTACGCGGTTCGGATCCGGATGCTGCCCTCTACTGGTTAGTGAGGATGCTCGAAGCTGGAGAGGACCCGCTATACCTCGCCAGACGGCTGGTCCGCTTTGCTTCCGAAGATATTGGACTGGCTGATCCTCAGTCATTGGTACAGGCCAATGCCGCTCAGCAAGCCATCCACTTCATCGGGCTTCCGGAGGGGAAGCTTGCTCTGGCACAGGCAACTGTTTATTTGGCCACCGCGCCCAAGAGCAATTCTCTATACCACGCTTGCAGCAAAATTCAGGAAGATGTAACAAAAACGGGCAATCAACCGGTACCGTTGCACCTGCGCAACCCGCAGACTAGGCTCATGGGTGATATGGGATACGGCAAAGGCTACAAGTACGCCCATGATTATCCCGGACATTTCGTAGAGCAACAACACCTGCCCGACGCACTGAAAGGACGGAAGTATTACCGGCCCGGAGGATTGGGTTTTGAGAAAGAGATCGAAAAGAGATTGAATTATTGGTGGAAGGAGCAGCAGCAGGTTGATCCTGCCAAACCTGAAATAGAATGACCTGAATGTAGAAAAGGAATTGAACTCATGATTAAAGAGAAACTGATGTTCCCTTGTGGCGATATTTCCCTCGAGGGTGTTCTTTGGCCACCCGAAGGCGATGGCCCTTCCCCGGCGGTGGTCGTCTGCCATCCTCATCCGCTGTATGGAGGCAGCATGAACGACAACATCGTAAATGCAGTATGCACTGCACTCAATGAACAGTCGATAGCCAGCCTTCGTTTCAATTTCCGTGGCGTAGGAAGAAGTGAAGGAAGATATGCCGATGGCATCGGAGAGCAGGATGATATCAAAGCCGCATTGTCCTTTTTGGAAGAGAGAATCGAAATCGATCCATCCAGATTGGGGCTATGCGGTTATTCTTTCGGGACAATGGTGGGAATTCCAGTAGCCGATAAAGATCAGCGAGTTCAGGCTTATGCCGGGGTATCCGCCTTTTTTGTTGCTCCGAACCTTCTTACGGATTTCCGTAAGCCCAAGTTATTTATTCACGGCACTGCGGACGAATTCATCTCCAGCAAGCAAGCTGAGGAAACCGTTAGTAGGCTTCCCGATCCTAAAACGTTTGTTTCAATCGATGGGGCCGACCATTTCTGGTGGGATTATCACAGCCAAATAGGAGAAAAAGTCGGAGCTTTTTTTGCCTCGGCATTACAAATCAAAAGTTAGACTTACTCAGGCTAACTAGAATGTTCCTATTACAAAGACAAACAGCAGTTGATAGAGTATCCATCCGATTATGCATGTACCGATCGCTCGCGCTGTTGAGAAATCGAGTGCCTGACGAACAGCTACCACTCCGGCAATAAGCGACCATATTCCGGCCATAAAGTAGATTATTCCTCCCACATACGGTACAAAAAGAAAAACTGCCAGGACTAGTGGCGCATGCGCAAATCCGATAGTACGTAATAGTTCACCGTAATTTGAGGACGTTTGCGGCGTTTTGAACAGCGTGGTGCCAATTATCCATGTAAAAAATGACCACGCAAACCAACCTGCGATAGTCGAAATCATTAATGAGACAAATATCTTCCACAATTCCGGAGGATCATCCATCCACACCGTGGCGATGCCATATCCTATCGCGGAGGCCAATCCCGAGATTAGTACCACCTGCAATGCCTGCCAGTTTGCGGATCGATCAGCTTCAACTTCTTCATAAAAATATGAATCCAGTCTGGCGGCTCTGATCATTCTGGGCACAAGCAATCGCGAATTAGACATAGTTCAACTCCATATTATAAACCTGGTACAAAACAGTATTCATATCTACACTCGCCGATATTATATCGTCACCTCATTGACACATGCAAGCCATAATTACCAGTTTCAGGGCCAGATATGCATGATTACTTGGAGAATGATCGAGCAGGTAAGAGACTGAGGGGACCATATCATTTTGCAGATGTGCTATACTCAAGATAGTGGATTTTCTACAGTTGTCCGTTCCCCAGGCTCCAACCCGCATGTTTTCTCTTAGCAAAGTTCCCTCCAGGAAATGGATGACCAGATTTCGGCAAAGAGGTGCTATATATGCATGTCTATGTCGGCAATCCGCCTCGTGAGTTCACCGAGGCGGATTTGAAGGAACAGATAAAGGCTTTTAGCAGGTTACTTCATTGAACATTATGAAGGACAAAAGTAGTGGAGTGTCCAGGGGATTTGGTTTTATCGAGATGACTTCCCCATTAGAAAGCCAGGCCGCGATTGCCGGACTCAAGGATCAGAAGCTGGATGGGCGTACGATGGACGTTACTGAGTCGAGCCCTCCTTTTAGAGGCAATAGGCGTGGCGGATTCAGTGGTGGAGGCGAGAAACGTCGGAGTTTCCAAAGAAGTTTTCGTTATCGATTACTCTGCCGAGAAGGGCAATATGTGTACAAGATTAGCATGATTTTACTCTGCAATCTATCGGCACTATCACAGTCATTGAGACAAGCTAAAAATAACCCAGGTATAGAAGGAGATTTGCGACAATGAATGGCATTCAGTTTGAAGTCGGCCAGCAATATGAGAATACGAAAGGTGCCTTTGAGGTACTCACCATCGAGGGAGAGGACATGCGTATTCGCTGGGCAACCGGCGAAGAGGTGGCAACCACTGTGAAAATGCAGCGCCGGATAAATGAGCGCATGCAACGAGAACGAGACCAACCGCCAATCCAAATCAAAGCACTACCAGCCAAAAGAAAAACAAAAACACCAACAATAAGTAGCAGGAAATCCGACCGTTTCAAGGCATCGAAATTCTTCAAATGAGATTGAAGGAATAACTTGGAGAAATCATGCTTGAATCGGGTGCGCGAATGCCGACGAAGACGCGATCTGAAGCCATGGTCTTCATCGGACGCAAAGCTATGGTGTGGCTGGCCAGAGTACGCAACCCCTCTGATATGGATATGATTATACCTCTCAAGAGGCTCTGGTCAATGATGGGAAGTGATGGCACAAAGAGCCACTTGGACCTGGGATATGATCAAGATAGGAGCATTGCAAACTCAGAAGACAGATTGGAAGGCATATTCGCTTCCGTAGCATGGGGTCAGAGAACTCTATTTTCTGAAATGAATAGCTGAAGTCGAGGATTTTAGAATGCGTCAGGAAGATATCGCGACCAGGGCAACGGAAGGCTGGATTGAGGGAGAGTTCTTCGCCGGTGAAATGGTGGGGTGGAAAGAACCGGATCCTACGATAGGTCTTGCATCCGAGAAAACAATGCTGGACCTGGAGGACATGATCGATGACCCCGTCCGCATGTATCTCCGCGAAATGGGCCAAGTTTCGCTTTTGACTAGATCAGATGAGAAACTCCTGGCACGTAAAATAGATGAAGGCAAACATCTTGAGCAAATCGAGGACTCTTGGCAGAACAGGTATGGTTCGCCCCCGTCCACTGCGAACATCACCATGATCATATTGCAGGAGATAGGGCATACTTTACCATTCCTTGATATCTTAAGGGTAGAACTTGGACTTTCCACGGAAGCCTCGGTCCCTGAGATACTCTATGATCCCAAGTTTATGGAGGCGCTCGATGGAGAAATTGACCTCCATCTGATGGAGATGATCGCCAGCAAAACAAACACCAGCACAGATGAAGTAGCGGTCAGACTGATAAACCTGTCACTGGATTGCCGGATCATACCTCCGCACTTCATCCAGGTTGTAGGGGAGGAGGGATTGGTCTCTGACCTCTGTCATGCATCCACCGATCCCAGATTCCTTGCGGTCATCATATCACATGAAAGGCAACTACATTGCCACCTGCAAAACGTAAGACAAGAAGTACAACACGCCAGGAATCACCTCACTGAAGCCAATCTCAGACTAGTAGTGAGTATCGCCAAGAAGTTTATCGGACGAGGCATGGCGCTCCTTGACCTGATTCAAGAAGGCAACCTCGGCCTCCTTCGCGCAGTGGAAAAATACGACTATCGCAGGGGATACAAGTTCAGCACCTACGCCACGTGGTGGATTCGGCAAGCGGTAGGCAGGTCCGTAGCGGACCAATCTCGCACCATCAGAATCCCTGTCCATATGGGCGAAGTCACGAATAAGCTCATTCGGCTGAGCCGTAAATTGGAGCAGGAATACGGGAGGGAGGCAACAAACAGTGAACTGGCCAGAGAGATGGGCCTCTCCCCGGAAAGAGTAGAGGAGATATGGAAGCTGGGTCAGAACACAATATCCCTGGAAACACCCATTGGTGAAGATAAAGACAGCTCGCTGAGCGACTTTATTGAGGATCGCAATACGACATCACCGAGCGAAATCGCTTCGTATATGTTGCTCAAAGACCAAATGAACGAGGTCCTGGCGGAACTTACTGAGAGGGAAGCTAGGGTACTTCGACTAAGGTTCGGGCTCGATGACGGACACAGCCGCACCCTGGAGGAAGTTGGCCGCGAATTCATGGTTACCCGGGAGCGTATTCGCCAGATCGAAGCCCAAGCGCTGAGGAAACTCAGATTACCTTCCCGCGCGACGAAGTTGAGGGACTACCTGGAACAATGACTGATGTTGTTTCCCATCACAGGCAGGAAAGCGAGGACTATGAATAATCTTGACACAAACAATTTTTCCGAAGGGACCCCTCCCCCAACCTCAGTGCGCAAAGCAATCATTTTGGCTGCTGGTTCCGGCAGACGCCTGAGCCCCTTTACTGATAATGCGCCAAAATGCCTCGCGCCCATAAATGGTGTGCCGATCATTGTCAACGCTCTTACCCATTTGTGTGCCTCGGGGATAAAGGAAACCGTGATCGTTGTGGGGCACCTCAAGGAAAATATCTACGACGCGATCGGGAATTCCTTCAATGAGATGAAGATTTCTTACATTGAATCCGAGCGCTATGAGACAACTAACAACATCTATTCCCTCTGGCTCGCCCGGGAGCATCTGACCGAAGACATCGTGCTGCTGGAAGCGGATGTGTTTTTTGAACGGTTGCTGCTTGATCGGCTGCTTTCATATGAAAATGATAACATTGCGGCTGTCGCCCGGTATGAGTCTTGGATGTCCGGTACGGTTGTCAGCCTCGACAAAGATGGGAATGTACAAGCATTGCTGGAAACAAATCTCCAGCCCGCCGGATTCGACTACTCCATGGTTTTCAAGACCCTCAACATCTACCTGCTTCGCCGTGATTTCCTGCGCGAACAATTTGTGCCTCGCCTGGAGGCCCGCATCAGCATCGGTGACGTTAACCAGTATTACGAGGTCGTCTTCCATGCGTCTGCCTATGGTCGGCAACACGACCTTACCGCATTTGTGTGCGATGGCATCAAGTGGTTCGAGATCGATGACGAAAATGACCGGATGAATGCGGAGTACCTGTTCGCATCACCGGATGACCGGTTTGAGGTTGTATCCCGCGAGCATGGGAGCTATTGGCGCTATGGGTTCATAGATCATACATACCTCTATAACCTCTACTTCCCCCCTGAAGGGGTTTTTGCTCATATGAGGGATAATATCTACAATTTAATTGAGAGCTATCCAGTAGGGCAGGATGCTCTGGCCAGTCTTGTGGGCCTTTCGATTAATCAGCCAGCCCAACGGATCGTTGTGGGCAATGGCGCTGCCGAACTGATCAAGATCATCTCGGGACACTTGTTTAATCAACTCATAATCCCGGTGCCGTCTTTCAATGAGTACGCCAACGCAGCTCCCGAAGGAAAAGTCACCAGCTTCGCCCTAAACCCACCTTTTTTTGAACTGGACGTGGACAAGTTTGCCGCTGAAGCTCTTCGGTGCAAAGCTGACGTGGCGGTCGTGGTATCGCCAAACAATCCGACATCTTTACTAGTTCCGAAGTCTGACCTCGTGCGTCTCGCGGAAAAGCTAGCCAGTCAGGATTGTACCCTCATTGTGGACGAATCCTTCATAGATTTTGTGGAGGAACGCAGTCAGTTTACCATGGTGCAGGAGCTTGCAGAACACGAGAATCTCGCGATTCTCAAAAGTATGAGCAAAGCTTATGGCATCTGCGGATTGCGGCTTGGCTACTTACTTACTGCGAATCAGGATCTGGCCTCAGCAGTGCGGAAGGAAGTGCCCATTTGGAATGTCAACGGCTTTGCCGAGGCTTTTCTGAGGCTTCTCCCTCGTTATCGGCGGGAGTTTGAGGAAAGCTGCCGGAAGGTGCGGAGTGATCGTGATGAACTGTACCAGAACCTGGCTTCGATTCCAGGGATGATAGCCTATAAACCAGCTGCTAATTTTGTCTTCTGCCGTCTCCCTGATGGGGCAATATCTGGCCCCGAAGTAACCCGTAGGCTGTTCACAGAACACAACATCTACATTAAACACTGCGCCGGGAAGCCGCTTCCGGAATCCGACCGATATCTTCGTATCGCCAGCCGCACAAAGCCCGAGAATCACAATCTCGTCGAAGCTCTGCTGAGTGTGATTGCCGGGAGGCAATCATAGTATGAGCGACAGGCCGACCATCCTGTCTTTCGTAAAAGACATTCCCAACATCATAACCCTGTTGGGATTAAGCTGTGGTGTTCTTGGAATATACTTCGCGCTTCTGGAGAATTTCCCAGCGGCAGTAATCGCAATGCTCTGGGCTGTTCTGTTTGACTGGTACGACGGCCCCGCTGCGCGCCGAATACCAGGGAGAAGCGACATTCAAAAATCCATCGGCGCCAAAATGGATTCCCTGGTAGATATCGTCAGCCTGGCGATCTGTCCGGCCATCATCCTGTTAAGTTACGGGGAATTCAGCGCAGGGTTCTTTCCGGGAGCACTGATCATAGTTATGGCAGGTGTTGTCCGGCTTGCCTACTTTGACGTCTTCGGCGTCGATGACGACGGTACCATTGCAGGACTATCGCTGGACATCACAGCTCTCGTGGTGGCATTTGTGTTCCTGTTGGAAGGAATATTGAGCCACAATTCCTTTGCAGTTCTCCTCTACATCACAATAGTGGTCTTGTCGTTTATGCACGTCGCGCCCTTACGGATGCATAAGATGGTGGGGCGCTGGTATCACGTTATCACAGCCTACGTCTTGATCCTGACGGCTGTGTACTCCTATATTCTGTGGACCGATTAAGTCCGGTAGTATATTTCAGCTATTCATTCAGAATCCCCAAAGCTCATGGTTCCCCTCAGTAAATTGAGATCATGGATTCCTAATCTGCAAGGCGCAGCCTGAAGAAGTGATTCTGTAGTCTGGGCCACGAGATGTTGAGTCGGGAGAGCACTCGCGGTAAAGCCCAGAAGCTAAGAGGAGTGGTTCCTCTGAGCGCCCACCATGTCAAGGAGCCAAGCATAGTAGACTCCCTGGGCAGAAACGGCAGCCACTTGCGACGCAGATCAACCAACTCCTCTGCAGTCACCATGCTGGTGTAAGCATAGTTACGCCGGGATTCCACGCTAAATGGGCCTGCGTCCTCGAACAACTGATGGTACAGGCTCACGCTTCTGTAAACTGCCTGATAATCACCCTTGGCCAAAGATACCCCCTGCCGCACAGTCGACTCTCGGAGGATGATCGAACCTCTTTCGACAAGGCAACTCTTCAAAGAGTTGAGTAGAGCCACAACGTCGACGTCATTCAGATACATGCACAGACCACCCAGAAAGATCATGTCGAAGGATCCTTCCGGAAGGTCATTTCGACCGTCGCCTTCGAATATCTCAACATTGGGCAGACAAGCAACCCTTTCCCTGGCAGCCTTCACCATCAGGGGGCTTTGCTCGATCCCTATCACAGCTTTATAGCGTTTGGCGAATATCTCAGCCCAGGCTCCCGCACCACAGCCAACGTCAAGCACTCGCCCCGAGGTACATACCTCGTCGAGCCAATCACTGATAGATCGTATCTCTTTGCGCAGTCGATATCGGGCCGCACCGGCCGGTAGATTGTGCTCATGAGCCATCATACTGACAGTGGATGCTGTGCCACCTCCAGCGCCATTGAAATAGCGCCTGACGGTTGCATCGTCGATCTGTTTTCCGGTGGAGTCGTGGAGATTCATCGGCAGCTACCTTTTAAAGAGCCAACTGCCTTACTGGGGATTATTAATCGGGGGACTCTCTGTTTTCCTGGTCTTTTTCTCCTGTCGTTTCTCTTTCAGTGATTTTTGCGGTTGCTTTTTAACCTCTTTCTTCACCTCACGTGACTTACCCATAAAGATACCCCCCTATTTTGTACTATCGTATGACGGATAGGGTTATTCAATTGCTCTGGACTTGACCATCAAATAGAATGCAATATCCACCAACAACAATAGCGTGAGTTGGCTTGCTAAAGCAAGTCTCGGCTAAGTTCTCCATATACAAGTCAAACCGCTTTTTCCTTTTGACACCAAACCTGTGATGCAGAACTGAAGTAACAATAGAGGCAGCGTTTTCTCAGGCGTTATGGCACTACCAAAAACAAAGGGGCCGTGATAATTCACGGCCCCTTTCTTGACCTTCCGTGGTGAGGCTATCGACTGTTCGCGTTATAGCACTCTCTGCAATACACCGGTCTGTCTTGGCGAGGCTCGAACGGTACTTCAGTGTCGACGCCACAGGCGGCACACACAGCCGGATACATTTGCCTACGGGAGCCAAAGCCCCCTTGTCCGCCTCCGCGTTCCTGCTTCTTTGCTGCACGGCAGTCCGTACAACGCTTGGGATCGTTAGTGAAGCCTTTACCAGCGAAGAACTCCTGTTCATCAGCACTAAAGGTAAAGGTAGCCCCACAATCAACACACTGCAATTCCCTGTCGGTGAAACTCATTGAATGATCTCCTTTCTCAAGAATTGTGAACTTAACTTCGGTCATCCAATAACTTGACGAAACTTGCCTTGAAGAGACCTTTGTTGGGGGAACTCTAAGGGGTTGCCGATGGAACTGGTAACCTTGATCAAACCACTTACTAAAGTATACAGGATAATCATAATAAGTGCAAGGGGTACAGCCTGATTGTTTGGTTGCAATGCCATGCTCCCTTCCTCAGTGAGCCCACCCAACGCGTGAGTTCACCAGCTTTAATGGTAATGTGATCACCATACCCTTTGCGGCACCACGATTATTGCCGCCATTATGGCAAAAGGATTCCGGAATGCAAGCTATACATGTAGATCCCCTCTTGCCGCCAAATGCGATTATAGCAGACACCGTCTCATCGGGTTTTCCTCAGCCTCCCTCTGATCGTGAAAGTTTCTTGGCACTTTGTAACCGGAGTACATACAAGAGATAGTGATAATAACACTATCCAATCGAACCTGCCCAACTTTACAAATCCCTTGGCAATGCTATACTAAAATTGAATGGGAACTGTGCCATGAATAAAACGATAACCGAGATCAACGAGAAGATTCGCAAAGGCCAGGCAGTGGTGGTAACTGCCGAGGAAATTATTGGCATAGTCAAGGAGAAGGGTGTCCAAAAAGCCGCCCAGGAAGTTGACGTGGTAACTACCGGCACATTTGGACCGATGTGTTCTTCCGGGGCATTTTTCAACTTGGGTCACACGGCACCACGCATGAAGATAGGCGGTGGCAAGGCTACTTTTAATGATGTTCCTGTTTACACCGGGATCGCAGCAGTGGATGTATATCTGGGTGCAACAGCCATGCCTGATGATGATCCTAGAAATAAAAACCATCCGGGATCATTCGACTACGGTGGCGGTCATGTAATTGAAGATTTAGTAGCCGGCAAAGACATACGATTCTCAGCCACTGCATATGGCACCGATTGCTATCCAAGAAAGAAGGTAGAGACGTTAATCAGATTAGAGGATATGAACGAAGCCACGCTCTTCAACCCTAGAAATGCCTATCAAAACTATAATGTGGCTGTAAATGTTTCTGAAAAAACTGTCTACACATATATGGGAGTCCTGAAACGAAACCTGGGTAATGCCAACTACTCCACTTCAGGACAACTTTCGCCTTTGTTCAATGATCCGCATTACAAGACCATTGGTATCGGGACCAGAATTTTCTTGGGAGGCGGCATCGGTTACGTGGCCTGGAATGGTACCCAGCACAATCCATCAACTATTAGGGGCAATAACGATGTACCGAAACGTCCCGCCGGAACGCTGATGGTCATAGGTGATCTGAAACAGATGAAACCGGAGTGGCTTGTTGGCACCAGCATGTCCGGATATGGAACTACGCTGACTGTTGGGTTGGGAATTCCAATCCCGATTCTTTCCGAAGAGATACTTCAATACACAGCGATACGAGACGAGGAGATATATGCCCCGGTAATAGATTATTCCGATGATTTCCCGAAGCGTAAACCGGATGTTCTGTGCGAAGTAAACTATGCCGAGCTGAAAAGCGGGAAGATCGAGGTTTTAGGAAAAGAAGTCCCCACAGCTTCGTTATCCAGTTATTATAGAGCAGTTGAGATAGCTAATACCCTGAAAGCATGGATCAGCAAAGGAGATTTTCAGCTTACCGAACCGGCAGCCCCGCTGCCTGGCGTGGAAGCCGGAATACAGCTTAAACCGCTCAATGAAAGACCTATCGAATAAAACAGGAGTGGAATTATGAAAGAGAAAGTTGAAGCAGCGCTGGACGAGATTAGACCGGCCCTACAGGCAGATGGAGGAGGAGTTGACCTTATCAGTGTTGTTGATGGAGTAGTAAGCGTCAAGCTCACCGGTGCCTGTGGCGGTTGCCCCATGTCCACGATGACACTGAAGATGGGAATCGAGAAAACTCTGAAGGACAGGATACCGGAGGTCAAGGAAGTCGTTTCTGTTTAATCAAAACTCACAATAATCTAAACAGAGTGAGGGATCCGATGCAGGGAAGAGCCGTTATTTGCCACTCCTGCGGAAAGGAACTGGAACACAAAGCGGGGTGTATGCCTTGCGAAGAGCTCACGGGCTGGATTACGGTTTCCATTTGGAAAGGAAAAGAGTCCGTGGATCATCACAACTTCTGCTCTATCGGTTGCCTGCAGATATGGGTAGAAGACCAGTCTCCCACGATCCCTGAAATATTTCTAAAAGCCTTTGATGAAGAAACAAGTGGAAGCTAGTAACTGGCAAGTCAGCTTTCCCTACCGCAATAAAGAGGAGTCAGAGTGACCATATCCAGAAGGGTGGTACTACATTTCCCACGATCCCTTGTGGACCAGCCGATTATGTGTCGGTTGGCCAGGGAGTTCAATATCGATTTCAATATCCTCAAAGCCTCGGTAACGCCTAAGGAAGAGGGATTGTTGGTAGTTGAATTGACTGGGGATGCCAAAGATTACGACCAGGGACAAAAATACCTTGCACAAACAGGGGTAGAAATCCAGCCTCTCAGCCAGGATGTAGTGCGAAATGAAGACAGATGCACCCATTGCGGCGCCTGCGTGGTGCTTTGTCCTACAGCGGCTCTGATTGTTGATCCTTCCACCAGGCGGATTGATTTCGACAATGACAAATGCATCGCATGCGGCATATGTGTCACAGCGTGCCCCCCACGGGCAATGGAAATACGTTTCTAGTAGCCATCCACTTGGACAGAGCTCAATGTATGAGCCAAAGATGTACCGCCACTGGATCAAGGATACAGACTTAACCTCGTTTAACGTCACCGTCAAAGAAACCGACCTGCAAATTCGCGCTCACCGAAATCTCAGCAGCAAAGCCCTCAAATCAGTTCAAAAATACCGAGACACCATCGAACGATATATCGAGCGAAACCCATCGTTTCTTACATCCCTCAAACCACTACCGCTCCAAGATAATTGCCCTCAAATCATAAGTGAAATGTCGCTGGCCGCCGAGGCTGTTTCGCTTGGACCTATGTCTGCCGTAGCTGGCGCAATGGCCGAAAAAGTGGGTAAAGACCTGCTCACCTACTCGCCCGAAATCATTATCGAAAATGGCGGCGATATTTACCTGAAGACTACCGAGAAGCGGTTCGTAGGTATTTATGCCGGGGATTCTCCTCTCACCGGGAAGATCGCACTGGAGATCGATTCGGACGAAACTCCAATAGGAATTTGTACTTCCTCGGGTACTGTAGGTCATTCCCTCAGTTTCGGTAACGCCGATGCCGTCATAGTTCTCTCACCCTCTACACCCCTCGCCGATGCCGCTGCTACTGCCATCGGCAACATCATTCAGAAAGCAACGGATATTAACTTCGGGATTGAGTTTGCTCAAGGCATCAACGGATTGAAAGGTATAGTGATCATCAAGGATGACACGATGGGAATCTGGGGTGAAGTAAAGATCGTTCCGATCAATTGAAAGGGAGGTTGCAAAAAGATGTTTGCGGTAGTTCTCTGCACAACTCCGAGCAACGAAGTCGAAAAATTGGCCCGGCCACTGGTCGAAGAAGAACTGGTAGCATGCGTGAATGTTGCAGACGTAAATTCGTTTTTCAGATGGGAAGGAAAGCTGGAAGAAGAAAAGGAATCCCTTCTCATAATGAAGACCAAAACAGACAATATACCCGCGATAATTGAACGAATCCGAGAACTGCACAGCTACGATGTTCCCGAGATCATTGCCCTCCCTATAATTCAGGGCAATGATGGGTACCTTGACTGGATAGATAAATCGGTTACATAACATATTGATTTCGATTGCATGCTTTGGTATAGTCCCCTATAATATAGAATACAAATAACTGAGAGGTGATATTTTGAGCCAGGAACGTCGGACATTGCGGCATGCGTACGGATTTGAGGATGTATCCTTGGTTCCTGGCAACATTACTGTTAATCCCGAACAGACTGATATCAGCTTTGATCTTGGCGATTTACATTTCGATACACCCATACTGGCCGCTGCTATGGATGCGGTTGTAGATGTAAATTTCGCTATCTCCCTGAGCAAATTTGGGGGACTCGCGGTTCTGAACCTCGAAGGGTTGCAGACTCGCTATGAGAACGCCGATGACTACCTGGCAGAAATCGCCGCTGCATCAGATGAGGAAGTCACCCCATTAATGCAGAAGCTCTACACCCAACCAATACGAGAGAACCTCATTGGTGATCGTATCAAAGCAATCAAAAACGGCGGCGGAGTGGCCGCTGTCTCCGTTACTCCCGCCCTTACCAAACGTCTATACCCAATAGCCGCCGAGGCAGGCATGGATGTTCTAGTAGTTCAAGCTACAGTTACCAGCGCACGGCATATCTCCAAGAGTGAACGTGGGCTGGTCTTCTCGGAGCTGCGCGAGTGGGTGTCAGTACCCATAATCGTAGGAAACTGTGTTACTTACAGCGCTGCCAGAGCATTGATGGAAACCGGGATAACTGCGCTTCTCATCGGGGTCGGCCCGGGAGCTGCCTGTACTTCAAGGGAGGTCCTCGGAGTCGGGGTGCCTCAGGCAACCGCTACTATGGACTGCGCAGCGGCACGAGATGACTACTACCGTGATACCGGAAGATATGTCCCTATAATAACTGATGGCGGTATTCGTGCCGGAGGCGATATCTGCAAATCCTTCGCCTGTGGTGCCGATGCGGTTATGCTGGGATCGATTTTTGTGCAGACTGCTGAAGCTCCCGGCAGAGGCAGCCACTGGGGAATGGCAACTCCACACGCAGGACTGCCGCGAGGAGTTCGCGTGAAAGTTTCCAGAAACAGCACGCTGGAACAAACCCTTTTCGGTCCCGCCAAGGTCACTGACGGAACACAGAATCTGGTCGGGGCGCTTCGAACCAGCATGGGCGTGTGCGGAGCCATCACGCTTGAGGAGTACCGCCAAACCGAAATGATAATTGCCCCATCCATCAAAACCGAGGGCAAACAACTGCAGAGAGCCCAAAGTAAAACATAACATTTCAATTCTCTTTCCCTGTAGTTATAGACATAGTTTTTTGTGAGTGATACACTTTAGCCGCTAGAACTAAATCCAGGTAGCTCACATGCATGAAGCTATGCTCTACGATAAACTTACCGATGATCGTGTCCGTTGCTATCTGTGCGCACACCATTGCACTATATCCGACGGCAAGAAAGGTATTTGCCACGTAAGGGAAAACAATGGCGGCACACTCAATACGCTAGTCTACGGACGCACTATTGCTCAAAACATCGATCCCATAGAAAAGAAACCATTTTATCATTTCCATCCCGGAAGCTCCAGTTATTCCATTGCCACACCCGGGTGCAATTTCCGTTGCGACTGGTGCCAGAATGCAGACATCTCCCAAATGCCTCGCGAACAGGACATTATCATGGGCAAGGAGGCTAAACCGGAAGATATCGTCGCAGCTGCCCATAATAGCGGGTGCCGAAGCATCGCCTATACCTATACCGAACCGACCGTCTTTTTCGAATACACATTAGACACGTCCAAATTGGCCCATGACGCGGGGATAGCCAATGCATATGTAAGCAACGGGTACATGACAAAGGAAATGCTCGATATTTACCACCCTTATCTCGACGCAATCAATATCGATCTGAAATCATTCAGCGAGGAAACGTACAAGAAATATATCGGGGCTAAGTTACAGCCTGTGCTCGAAAGCTTAAAAACGATAAAACAATACGAAATTCATCTCGAGGTTACCACTCTGATAATACCTACAATCAACGACGATCCCTCAGAACTGAGAGATTTGGCCCAATTCATAGCCCAGGAACTGGGAATTGAAACTCCATGGCATATCAGCCGTTTTCACCCAATGCATAAGATGCCCGATGTGCCGCCCACCCCACCAGAGACACTACTGATGGCCCGCGAGATCGGGGAAGAGCAGGGACTTCGTTTTGTTTATCTGGGAAACATTTCGGGATACAATGGATCGAACACTGTTTGCCACTCCTGTGGCAACTTGATAGTAGAGCGATTAGTCTACCGCATACAAATCCATGGTCTCAACGACTCGAAATGCAATTTCTGCGGCGCTGATCTCAATTTCGTAATATAGCCAGGAGGTTGAAATGGCTCGAAATGCGACAGTTGCGGGACGCTTCTATCCGGGAACACGCTCTGCTCTCCAGGGCGAAATCGAAAGATTTACAGCTAATGATGTTCCCAAAGAGGAAGTAATCGGTGTTGTTTCTCCACATGCCGGATATATCTATTCAGGACTCGTTGCCGGGACAACGTTCTCCAGGGTAAATATCAAGGATACCTGTGTGATACTCGGCCCAAATCATACCGGGCAAGGATATCCCGCCAGTATTATGGTTAATGGCTCCTGGGAAACTCCTTTGGGAGAAGTCGAAATCGATTCCGATCTGGCTATACAGATATTGAACAATTCGGAATACCTGGAGGAAGATGAGATAGCTCACGTCTATGAACATTCCATCGAAGTCCAACTTCCATTCCTCCAATATTTCAAGAAAGATGTAAAAATAGTACCAATCGTGCTTGCTTATTCAGACAGTACCGTCTATAAAGAAATAGGCAGCAGTATCGCCAGGGCTGTCAGGGAAACAGGCAGGGAAACCGTTATAGTAGCCAGCAGCGACATGACTCATTACGAATCACAAGAATCGGCCAAGAGCAAGGACATGAAGGCTATACAGGCCATTCTGGATTTGGACGAGGATGCTCTATTCAATCGAATTAAAGACCTCAAAATATCAATGTGCGGATACGCACCAACAATAAGCATGATCCGCGCCGCCAAACGATTGGGCGCTCAAGAAACTGAACTGGTCCAATACCAAACCAGCGGTGACGTTTCCGGTGATTACACCAGAGTAGTAGGTTATGCAGGAGTTATCATAAAATGATGAGACATGGCAAATTACATCCGTTAGTAGCACTTGCCAAGGAAACGGTTGAGAGGTATGTACGTGATAGGGAGACCCCACATCCGAGAAAACTTACGCCGGAAATGAAGGAAAAAGCAGGTGTTTTCGTCTGCGTTCAAAAACAGGGGCAAATCAGGGGTTGCATTGGAACGTTCGAACCGACCCGCCCTAACGTGGCTCAAGAAATCATTGCCAATGCAATAAGCTCGGCAACGAGGGACTATCGATTCTCACCGGTAACAGCCGACGAGCTCCCCGAGCTCACTTACAAGGTCGATATTCTAACCAAACCGGAACCTATCGGCAGCAAAGCTGACCTTGACCCCAAAAAGTACGGGGTACTGGCCACATATGGAAACAAGAGGGGGATACTTCTACCCGACCTCGCAGGTGTCGATTCAGTTGATCAGCAAATTGATGTTGCTTGTGGCAAAGGCAATATTCTCCCCGATGAACCAGCGAAGCTGTACCGGTTTGAAGTACGCAGATACGAGTAGCTTTTTAAAAGAGGTTTGTGGGTGAAGTAAATGGTGGGCGATAGAGGACTTGAACCTCTGACCCCTTGCGTGTAAAGCAAGTGCTCTAGCCAACTGAGCTAATCGCCCTCATGGTACGCCTGGCGGGATTCGAACCCACGACCTCAGCCTCCGCAGGGCTGCGCTCTATCCAGCTGAGCTACAGGCGCTTATCTATCCAAGTTGCCAATTGATCAAACAATTATGAATGGTGCCGAAGGTGGGAGTCGAACCCACATGTCCGTAAAGACACTGCGTCCTGAACGCAGCGCGTCTGCCATTCCGCCACTTCGGCATCTGTAACCGGGGTTGATCAATAAAACTTGGTGGAGCTGAGGAGACTCGAACTCCTGACTTCCTGCTTGCAAAGCAGGCGCTCTCCCAACTGAGCTACAGCCCCATTTGAAACGTCCGGCCTTTTCAAAAAGCCGGTTTTCCACTAACCCGGCGACCAAAGTATTTTAGCCTTCATTTCCTTCGTTTGTCAAATACATTTCGTTCTTGGGGAATATACCCGCAATCGGTCCGCATCTACAAATCCTATTTTCCCTAACTAACAGTCTCGAAGTAGGTCAAAGTCGCATCAAACGTAAAAAGGACTCATTTTAGACTAATAAATCTATTGACAGCTCATCCTCGGCATGCTATAACTATAGGGTATTGCAGAAAGCACCTTAACAACTGGATAGTGGAAGGAAAAAAGGTTTTTCGAATGGCGAGCTTGATCCTGGCTCAGGATAAACGCTGGCGGCGTGCTTAATGCATGCAAGTCGAACGAGGAATATTACTTCGGTTTTATTTCCTAGTGGCGGACGGGTGCGTAACACGTAGGCAACCTACCCTCGAGTGGGGGACAACCTCGAGAAATCGGGGCTAATACCGCGTAATGTGTTGGGGTAATGCCCAATCACCAAAGCCTTCGGGCGCTTGAGGAGGGGCCTGCGGCCTATCAGGTAGTTGGTGTAGGTAACGGCTCACCAAGCCTCTGACGGGTAGCTGGTCTGAGAGGATGATCAGCCACATTGGGACTGAGACACGGCCCAGACTCCTACGGGAGGCAGCAGCAGGGAATTTTGCGCAATGGGCGAAAGCCTGACGCAGCAACGCCGCGTGGATGATGAAGGCCTTAGGGTCGTAAAATCCTTTTCTTGGGGAAGAAGTTCTGACGGTACCCAAGGAATAAGCCTCGGCTAATCACGTGCCAGCAGCCGCGGTGATACGTGAGAGGCAAGCGTTATCCGGATTTATTGGGCGTAAAGGGCGTGTAGGCGGTTTGGCAAGTCTTTTGTGAAAGCTCTCGGCTTAACCGGGAGAGGTCAAGGGAAACTACTAAACTTGAGGGTAGCAGAGGGAGATGGAATTCCCGGTGGAGCGGTGAAATGCGTAGATATCGGGAGGAACACCAGTGGCGAAAGCGATCTCCTGGGCTATTCCTGACGCTGAGGCGCGAAAGCGTGGGGAGCAAACAGGATTAGATACCCTGGTAGTCCACGCCGCAACCGATGGACACTAGGTATGGGGAGTATCGACCCTCTCTGTGCCGTAGCTAACGCGTTAAGTGTCCCGCCTGGGGATTACGGCCGCAAGGCTAAAATTCAAAGGAATTGACGGGGGCCCGCACAAGCAGCGGAGCGTGTGGTTTAATTCGATGATACACGAAGAACCTTACCTAGGCTTGACATGTTGGAAGTAGAAACCCGAAAGGGGGACGACCTGTAAAATCAGGAACCATCACAGGTGCTGCATGGCTGTCGTCAGCTCGTGTCGTGAGATGTCGGGTTAAGTCCCGTAACGAGCGCAACCCTCGTCCTGTGTTGCACTCTCACAGGAGACTGCCTCGCAAAACGGGGAGGAAGGTGGGGATGACGTCAAGTCAGCATGGCTCTTACGCCTAGGGCTACACACACGCTACAATGGGCGGTACAGAGGGAAGCGATAGGGCGACCTGGAGCTGATCCCTAAAAACCGTCCTCAGTTCGGATTGCAGGCTGAAACTCGCCTGCATGAAGTTGGAGTTGCTAGTAACCGCTGGTCAGCATACAGTGGTGAATACGTTCTCGGGCCTTGTACACACCGCCCGTCACGCCATGGAAGCTGGCAACACCTGAAGTCGATGCGCTAACTTTCGAGAAGTAGTCGCCTAAGGTGGGGCTAGTGACTGGGGCGAAGTCGTAACAAGGTAGCTGTACCGGAAGGTGTGGCTGGATCACCTCCTTTCAAGGGAGTCTGAGAGTAATACTCTCGATCTCTAGGTCGGTCAAAGGCGAAAGCCTTTGCATCTAATTTAAGTATATTTTCCTTCCACTATCCAGGGGTTAAGGTCTTTTTTGTAACGTAATACCCCCCAAAGGCTTTCCAGGGCGATTAGCTCAGCTGGTTAGAGCGCAGTCCTGATAAGACTGAGGTCCCTGGTTCGAGCCCAGGATCGCCCACCACTAGCTTCGAGTTGCGATCAAACGAAGTCAAGCTTAAATCTCTAAAATAAGTCCATGGAGCTCAGTCCGCCCCTTTCTTAGCTTTGTACCCTCCTTTTCGTGACATCCTATCAAGTATCTTTTATTAGTTATTACTTGTTTTATGACCTCACTCCCAGTATGACTGAGGTCCCTGGAGGGGGGGCATTTGCTTCACTCTTTCTTGACGCCTAAGAATGTCTGCAATTGTCCGTTCTGTAATCGTCGCCATGTTACCTACATAGTAGGAAAGCATTACAAATTTGACTGGACTGAAACTAAGCCTTGTGATGTATATTTCGTCAACTGTAATTCGTGTGAGCATTCCTCAATGCATCTCTCTTTCACTGATTTGAAACCAGTTCAGAATCCATGGGCTTATTACTACGCCTTTACTGTTTCAATAGAAACTCTGGATGATCAGTTCTTTATTCAGTACCTACTTCTTTCTTTGCCCTAGATAACCGCATCCCCAAGAAACTCAGAGAGCTTATCACAGAGGCCGAAGAGTGCCGCAAGGTCAACCTGCTGACAGGCGCTTCTGCCTGTGCAAGAAAAGTAGTATACGAACTGGCAGTACTCCAAGAAGCTACAGGCGATAGCTATGAAACTCGTATGAAGTCCCTCAAGACCATCTGTCGAGACGTAGATTCAACCTATTTTGATACTCTACTGAGTATTCAGCAAGCTGCAAGCGAAAAGGTTCACGAACAATCTTACGATGGGTGGAAATCAAAGCATCTTATGATCATTCTGTCAGCTTTAAGGGAAGTTCTTCATGAAATCCAAGTAGTACCGAAAATCCGGGAAGAAGAACGAAAGGCTATAGTAGAGTTGAAGAATGAAGTCATTGGAAGCAATACCAAAAGCAAAACTAGCAAACGGTCCAAGTAACAATCACAATACCGTCCTCATAACCAGCTAGTATGCCAAAGTTTCAGGATCATCCATCACACCATCCCTCCCTTGGTTCCCCAACAATTGTTTGGTACAATGCGAAAAACTAAGAAAGGGGAAGTGCGGTCTAACCTGTTAACGATCGTACCCCATCATTGACAACTATCGTACTGCTTTTTTGACCGTCTTCCTGATAAGACTGAAGTCAAGATGACCTTCCCCGCAAAAGTGATCCGGAAAAAAGGTAAGTTTTCTGGCGCAATCTTGACAGGCAATGAGCAGGTTATTCAATTTGGATCGCATCAAAGTAACGACCCATCTCTTGCAGATATGCCGATTGTCGCGTATACTCAATTTAATGATCTCAATCAAGGTTACAGGTTTTGTTAGCAGCCCCCCCTAGAGTTCACCCGATACAAGATTACTCAAAGGCGAGGTTACTCATGACATCAGATGACCGAATTTCAGTTCATAATTCATGATAGGAAACGACATCCAATGAGTTTCACACGATCCTGATCCGCGTTTGCTGTAGGATCGTTTTCGCGTTTTCGGCACCGATGAACAGGTCCTCGCTACAGCAACAGCTATCGTCATTGCCCTGATTGCCATGTAGGTAGAAAAGCGAAGCAAGGGGGTTTTGATATTGTCCCAACCCCAGCACACTGAGGCTCTTGTATCTGGTTGTATGCAAGGAGTTTAGCATGAAGGCAGAAGTACCACTCGTGCCTGAGAACGGAAGACTGAAGACAGTAGCCAAGGCTGTGACGCGATCGGTCAAACGAAATATGGTTTCAGAGGCAGTGGGCGATGATATCTAACCTTTGAAGTGATGGCAGTATTGCCGGCTTCTAGAGACTGGTAGTCATCAGAGAAACCTATCAGGAAGGGGCGGTAATTTGTGCGTCATGCAAATTTGAAGTTGGTCAACAATACGAGAACAGAAAGGGAACATACGAAGTCTTGGTGATGGATGAGGATACTATGCATATTAGCTGGGAGACCGGAGAAGAGGTTGACACTACTGCGAGTCCACAGAGATGCATAATCTATCATATGCAATATGGATCCGCGCAACTCACACTTCCCAGCGTCAAATCTCCATCCAGGAAAAAACGATAATCGCGCGGTTGGCATCGGCTTCATGGGTCTTGAATCGAGGCGATGCAAACAGATATGTAATGCCAAGTGGTGGCTTCGGTGTCATGGCTTGAGCAAAACAGGATGGGCTGTAAATAAAAGATGTTGAGGAATGAGTTATCCAGGCTATCAATAGAGCAGGAGTCTTCAATTTCTAAGGACCTTGACTTGGTCGATAACCAATTGACGCGACACCAAGATCGGATAGGTGAGCTATTGGATTGGGATGAAGGGGCTCCGGACCACGGTCCAATAGAGCGGCGGAATGATGAAAACGTCGCAGGGGATGCCGAACCCGTACTTGAGTTGGAAGGGATTGTAAATGACCCGGTCCGGACATACCTGCTTCAAATAGGACAGGTGCCGCTGTTAAATACCACGCAGGAAAAACTTCTGGCGTGCCGAGTGGATCAAGTCAAACATCTTGCCCGAGTTGAGTCATCCTGGCTTGATAAATATGGAATGCATCCTTCCACAACCGATATCGTCACTACTTTGGTGGAGCAGTTGAGAAACGCTCTGTCGTTCATCGATATTCTAAAAGACAGTTTTCATTTTACTAGTGATACACCTATCTCTGAATTATTCTACGATCCAATTTTCGTGGAAAAGCTGGATGGAGAAATCCCCCAATATCTTGTAACACAGATAGCCGATAGAAGAAATGTCGAGCCCGATGCGGTAACCGACCTAATGGTGGCTATCTCACTGTGTTGCCACATTCTGCCATCACAGCTAATACGTTATCTGGAGGAGCACGAAGTATTCGTTGAAACATCGGATCCTGAATTTGAAGCGCGGCTCTCAATGGCATTAGCGCCATATAAACAGCGCCTCAGTGATCACTTAATGAATGTAAGGGAAGAAGGGGAACAAGCAAGGCACTGCCTCACAGAAGCCAATCTACGTCTGGTAGTAAGCATAGCCAAGAAATATCGTGGACGCGGCCTGGATTTCATGGACCTGATTCAAGAAGGCAACACGGGACTCATGCGAGCCGTAGAGAAATTTGACTATCGCAGAGGCTACAAATTCAGCACTTATGCTACGTGGTGGATCAGGCAGGCCATAACTAGAGCAATAGCAGACCAATCTCGTACCATTAGAATCCCGGTACACACAACTGAAACAATGAATAAAATGAGTCGCATCAAGCGCAGCCTATCCCAAGAATACGGGAGGGATCCGACCAGTGAAGAGATTGCCGAGGCATTGGGCACTACACCGCAAAAAGTGGAAGAGGTATGGAGGATGACATTGCTGCCGATGTCGCTGGAATCGCCGATCGGAGAAGATGCCAACAGTTGCCTTAGCGATTATATTGAAGCCCGAAATCCAGCCCCTTCTGATGTCGCTTTTCAACTTCTTCTCAAAGAACATGTCGGGAAAGTTCTGGGCGAGCTCAGCGACCGTGAGCATAGAGTTTTGCAACTGAGATTCGGGCTTGAAGACGGACGCAGCCGAACCCTCGAAGAGGTCGGCCGCGAATTTCTGGTTACCCGCGAGCGCATACGCCAAATTGAAGCGAAGGCACTCAATAAGCTCCGGCATCCTCAATTCGCAGCAAAACTGCGTGGTTATCTCGATGCGTAGAAATATCAATTGTGGGCTGCACCCCAAGAACCGAGTATGTTTTGCCATGAATGATGGTCTGGCCGTCAATCCACGCACTCCAGTTTCGATTGCCTACGGCGGATCTCTTCTGCGTATCCATGCCTTGGGAAGCCAACCTGGCGCGACACTGAAGACGTCAGATCACCGTGGGGCTTCCGGTTCCATAGCATACCATCCAGCAAATCAGGCACTGGGCCGCAATATGCAGCAGCGGTCAACGATCAATTAGTAAGGAGGACATCATTAGCGCTAAAGTATATGTCGGAAATCTCAGCTACGAGACGATGGAAGGTGATATCCAAAGTCTTTTTTCTGAAGTTGGCCAACTGGGAGAAGTATTCCTGCCCGTCGACCGCGATACCGGTCGTCCAAGAGGATTTGCCTTCGTCGAGTTCATTGATGAGGCATCTGTCGCGGGGGCCATCGAGAAGTTCGATGGCTATCAGCTAAACGGCAGGAGTATTCGTGTGAGCAAAGCAGAGGAGAAGCAGCCACGCCAATCGCGTTTTGCTGACTCCGGGCCAAACTCAAATTACCAGAGTCCAAGAGCATCCAAACCAAAGGGTAGCCGCCGCAATATCCGCGCCAGTAAGCGAGGGTACTGAGGTACTTACATCGCATGCAAGCGCTCCAGCAGATCGTAAATGGAGATTCGGCCTAACTTGGAGCGGTTAGGTACTTAGGAAGGGAGAAAAGGAAATATGAATATCTATATCGGAAATATGGCATATAGTCTGACCGAGAAAGGTCTGGAGGAGCTATTTTCTGAGTTTGGTGTTGCGGAAAACGCCAGAATTATCACAGATAGGGATACCAGCAGATCGAAGGGTTTTGGGTTTATTGAAATGCCTAACCAAGCAGAGGCTGTAGAGGCAATCAAGCAGCTTGATGGCAAAGATGTAGACGGAAGAAATCTAAAGGTCAATGAGGCAAAGCCAAGAGAGGATCGTCCTAGCAGGGGACCACGCTACTAGAAACTCTTGCCGACCAACGATTGGTTTTAGAGCAGCGACGCGCTTATCATACCAGCAACCTATGGAAGCTCTGATCAAGCCGGGGCTTTGTCGTCTCCGGTTTGTGGTGTGCGATCTTTCACCGGCTTTTCAGAGAATTCCGGGCAGTATTTATGCTGTGCCGTTCCCCGTTGGTCTGCCCACCAAAAACTGATCCAGTTTCAAGGTTAGACACGGTCAGATTCTTAGCCACGTCCAGACGACTAGAAACCAAGTCTTTTCGGAGTGCCTAACATTTGCATATCTGTGACTACTGAGCCCAACATGACCTTTTGGGAATGGGGAAAATAATAGATGATTGCTCTGCGATAGAGCAAATGCCAAAAGGTGTGCTGTGTAGTTACGTATAGGGGATATTGTGGCCCACCATCCAAATTAAACCTGCTAACCAAGACTGAGGTCCATAGTTAGAATCCAGTCTAGCCCACCACTCATTACATCTATCTTCCTTATGGTCTTCGGAAATTTAACCTTTTTTTACCATTCTTTGACTGTCTATAGACTGAATTATTAACCTTGCTGGCATACACTCCTTGTATTGGAAATATGCTGGCAGCAATAAGGAAACGTGAAATCCTCTATTTGTTCCCAATAATAGCTATTACGCTGGATTGGGGATCTACGATCATAACAAGCCTACAGCGGGGAAAGTTCATCGAGATGAACCCTATCGCCGAGGCAATGGGATTCAACGGCGCAATTCTCTATGCCGCTGGGATACTCGTCGTAACCGCAATTGCGTTATTCAAATGGGGAATTGGTTTTGAACGGAACGGATTCAGAGGAATCATTCTAACCGACTGTCTTGCCGTTGCCTTGACTATTCAAGGATTTGCTGCATTCTTCAACAACTTCGGGCTTGTTCCTGTTGTTCAATCATTCAACAACATTCACGTATTTGGAGTAGTGACTTTCATTTCTGCAGCTATTCTTACGCTTCTTCTCAACCGAAGGATTGTTTCCGAATTAGCAGTTTCCTTTACGTCTAAAGACAACTACAAACCACTCTGAATTATTGCCACATTCGCAATTTATCCGCGATGAATCGCACCATCGTTTCGTGCTCGCTTTTACCATTGCCCTGAACATGAACAGGATCACCAAAGTATATCTTCACGGGCTTTCTCGGATCGATCCTGCCAAAATCCTTAACGAAACGATCGGTAGTACCCCAAGCATCGGTTTTGAGCGCAACAGGGATTACCGGAACTCCTGCCCGCCTGGCCAGCTTCACCCCAATACTATTAAACTCCTTAGGATCAAAATCAACACTTCTGGTATTTTGAGGGAAAATGACTATCGAAATACCCCTATTCAATCGATCCTTGCCGCCCTTCAATATAGCCTCAAAATCCTCACGGGGATTCTCCCTACCTACAACCACAGGGTCACGACTAAGCATGATATTTCTAAAAACCGGGTACTTAGCTAGACTCGCCTTTATCACAAAAGTCATCTCTCGGTGAGTTTCAATTACACTTGAAAGGGCAAATGTTTCAAGTGTACTCATATGGTTACTGACGAATATACAGGGGGATTCAAGATTTCTAACTGCGTCAATATTTTCCATCTCGAAATCGACTCCCACCGATTCAAGAGATCTAATTACGGCTATGCTGCCCCAGACACGCTGATCAGCGGTGAATTCCCCTTTCCTGGCCGTTCTTGATCCCCACAACACAAGTCGCATCAGTTTGAGATAATAGACCAAACTGGGGCATTTTCGAGCGAACCAGGAGATTCTACGCATCGGGGATTTGTAGTAGTTTTCGGTTGTCAAGTATTCCATGTTATAAAAGCAAGCTATTCTTTGCCCATGATATCCACGTACATTTCCTCAAGAGCCGATTGCTGCACAGAAAGATCAACCAATGCCCAGTTGTTTTCAGATATCTTTTGCAGCAGCGATGCAATCTGAGCCACATCAGCCGCCCGGAATACATAGTTATCTTCTTTCCGTTCGTAATCCAAATCAGTATCGGCTTTGAAAATTATCTCATACTCCCGCTTCCCAAAGGTTTCTCGCATGGCTTCGATGGTATCGCAAATAACAAGTTCACCTTGTTTCAAGACCGCTACACGATCGCAAATGTATTCCACATGAAACAGGTTGTGAGCACTGATGACAATCGTCTTGCCCTCTTTGTTCAGCTTTTTGAGATAATCTATAATGAAGAAAGATGTCAGCGGGTCGAGCCCGGAATTGGGCTCATCCAGCACCAATAGTTGCGGATCATGTAGCAGGGTTCGAGCTATGGCAACTTTTCGCTTCATTCCTTTTGAAAGCTCGTCAGTGTATTTCTCCTGTTCCGGTAGTTTCAACGAGTTCAGCAACAAATCTATTCGTTCTCTGGCTTGAGCTTTCGGCAATTTGTAAAGCTCAGAGAAGAACATCAGGTACTCTCTGACGTTCATGTTCTCATATAAAGGGCTTTCTTCCGGCAGATACCCAATGTATCGCTTGGTTTCCGTGCTATCTTTTGTCATGTCATGGCCCATAACTTCAATTGTGCCAGAGGTAGGAGCCAACAATCCTACGATCATTTTCAGGGTTGTCGTTTTCCCTGCACCATTGTGGCCGATGATACCGAATATCTCGCCATCTTTCACTTCAAGATTCAGGTTTTTGACAGCCGGATTTCCCCTGTATTGTTTTGTAAGAGATTCAATTTTAATCATTTCACCACTTCGGTATCCCTGAACTAATTTTACCCTTATCCCTATGACTTACCCAAAGATGAGGGATGATACCCCTAGGCATCTGTACGGGTGTGCCCTGAACCGCTATTGATAGTCATTGATGTATAATTATTGGGCGAGTTCCCATGAGTAACATACTGACCATTTCAAAACGCGAGATTACCCGCCTCAGGTCACGGTTCAAAGGCCGGTCCAGGCTCTTTGTTATTGGCATCTTTGCAGTTGCCGTTATGCTCTCGTTTGTAATTTATCACCAAGACCCCGTCATTAGCAAGTCAATATATAATATCGGTGTGTCATCCAATGGCCCCGCCATAGTGGACGAGCGATTCAACATTGTACCTCTCGATCCAGTAAGCGGACTTGTCGAGCTTGGCAACAAAGAAATTGATCTTTATATCCATGGCGATCAGGTAATTTCCCGAAACGATGATCGATCAAGATATGCCGCCGGGGCTTTGAACCAATACCTGGAAAAGCAAGAGCTGATCAGGATATCACACGAATATGACATCGATCAGGCTTTCCCCCTTCGCATAGAAATCCATCATCTGGCAAAAGATTCGGAAACCGAACAAAAGAGTACAGACAATCAACCCTCGCTTTCCGAAATTCTCGAACCAGCGGATGAGCCAACCGATTCCTCTTCTCCATTTTTGGTTGTGACTCCGGGACCTGAGCCACCCATTATCACAGCTCCCATTTCACCCCAAACCGAACCGCCAGAACCTATACCAAATGCACCCACTCCGGAGGTAGCGCCTTCGATAATTCCGACCGAAAGCCTGAGCGACAGCGCAGTGAGGGAACGATTGGAGGATTTTAAAAACGATAACGGCCGGCCGGAATTCAAAGCAGAATTTGCCGCCGATGATGAGATCATTATTCCCTCACTCCTTAAACCGCCAATTCCCGTCTCTCAGGTTATGCTTGCCTTTTTCTATGTGGTCCCCATATTCTTCGTGAGCATTTTCTTCACCAGCAGCTTCATGGAAGAAAAAACAAATCGAAAACTCATCATCCTGATGTCTGCGCCTATCACTCCGTTTCAAATCATCGTTGGCAAGATATTACCTTATGTAGTATATTCGATCCTCGCCATTATCATTATCACACTGATACTAGGGGGGAACGTTTTCCTCGCACTTGCCATATTCATCCCCATAATGTTATTCATTTTCTCTATTTATCTCATGGTAGCCCTCCTCTATCGCACATTCAAAGACCAAACATTTTTCTCCATGATGGCAGTATGGATCGTCACCGCTTTTCTGGTTGCCCCGGCAATGTTTACCGGAGTCAACGATCTCAGCTATATTTCGCCCCTGACCCTTGCAGTATTAATGTACCGGGGAGAATCGTTTGACTTGACTCAATACCTGTTGTCCACAATCCCTATGTATCTGGCTTTCATAGTGACGATGTTTGTAGCAACACGTATATTTAACGAAGAATATCTTATGGGCTTCAGGCCACTTTACCGGAAACTAAGCGAAGCTATCTACCTTGTCATGGACAAGGCCCACTTAAATCTGTCCGTGCTCTCCATGAGCCTTTTCCTCATTCCGATAGCATTCATGGTACAGTCCGCCTCGCTCGTTCTTGCGTATAATTTGTCCACTAATCTGTCCACAATCACCACACTAGGTATAATATTCGTAATATGCATCATAACTGAAGAGATAGTAAAATCTGTAGCAATAATCGTTCTCTTACAGAACAGGATAATCACATCACTTACCAGTGTCATCAAGCTCTCATTCATGGCTGGACTCGGATTCCTGATCGGAGAGAAACTGTTGCTGTTCCTGGCATTGAGGGTGATGTCAGAATCGATATTCACCGAGGCTCTTTTCAGCTCTGGAGTATTTCTCATCTTTCCGCTGCTAATGCACTTTGTAACGACTAGCATCGTATGCCTCATAACCGCACGTTTCGGCCTCAGGTTCTATCCTTTAGCCATTTTAGCCGGATCAGTAGTTCATACGCTATATAATTTATACATCATTAGAGAGGCCATATTTTGAACGCGTTCTTCGTACTCCTGAGGAAGGAACTCAAATCTATCCGGAAAGAGAAGACGATAGTATTCGCCATTCTCATTCAACTTTTCATTGCTTCCTTTTCCTCGATGATGCTGGCAGGCATGATGTCCTTCTATGATCCCACCACCATCAGCGACAACTCCCCGATAAATCTCAAAGTTGGAGTAGTGGGGCATACTTCCAGTCCGATTGTTCACTTTATCGAACGGGAAAATAGTTTGACCGTAGTGCGCTTTGGTGACATCGATTCAGCTCAGGATGCATTTCAATCCAGCAAAATCGATGTCGTTATGTCAATCCCTCAAGCCAATGCAGGGATAGTCGATATGGACCTCTTCCTCCCCGAATCAGATACGCAGTCGACTATCGCACTAATGGCATTGAATGATCCTCTAAAGGAAGCTGAAAACTATTTGCGGCGTATGAACGGTATCGAGATGAACTACACAGATATCGAAGGCAAATCCCATACAAGCTACGAGTTCCTGTATTCAATAATCATCCCGCTGCTAATGTTCTTCCCCGCTCTTATAGCGGGCAGTATTGTGATCGATACTATCTCCGAGGAATTGGAGCACAAGACTCTCGATACGTTATGGGCAGCTCCGGTATCGCTCCACCAGATATTCTCGTCCAAGATATTCGCAGCGATACTTACTGCGTTCGTGCAGTGCGTGTTATGGATAATATTGTTACAGTGGAACGCCTTCCCGGTGGAAAACTTCCTTAATGTTCTCGCTCTTTCTGTCATCATCGCAGCCACGTTAGCCTGCATCGCAGCTTTGATAGGATTATATTTCAAGGATAGGGAACGCGCGCAATTCGTCTATTCGATAGCTCTTCTACTTACCGCAGGACTGAGCTATTTGCTCGATCCTTCCCCATTCAACTTGATTACCAGACTGGCAATGGGTAATCAAAACGTGGGTATTCTGGAAGTGTCATTCTATCTGATCCCCTTCACTATTATTGGCATGGTATTCGTTCTCATCGCCAAGAAGCTCACCTCGGCAAAGGCCTGAGGCGGATAACCTGAAAGCGTTTCAATTCCGACGTGGTGATTTAGTCCACTTTCCCAATGAACGTGCTGTAGTCGTACCAAAAGAGATTGACATTTTCGATTGCTGAGATTAAAGTATCAAGTAATAACTTAGGTGTATTACCAGTTTGGTAAAAACGGATTTACCGAACGTTAACCCAATATTGACAACCTGTTAACAGTGGTTTTTACCTTAAGATGATATTTTTTAAGTAGCGGGGAAATATTCTAACTTACGCAAACGGAGTGCAAGGCAATGACACCTGATAACGCTACTAAAAATAATAACGATCGGAACAATTCAGTACACACCAACCATCCAATCGCACAGCATAGATGGAACAAGGGTGTCTATGATCCTCATACTGAAAAAACGCCAGCTCTCCAAGATATAGCCCCGGAATTCGTCTCCTATTTGGGTGCTGGAAGAGCAGCTGAAGTACACCTCGTTAGAGACCGTAGAACAGGTCGTCTGTACGCTGAAAAGCTGTTCCAGGCAAAAGGCAGCTTATCTGAAGCTGGCAGAGACATCATCTACTGGGCTTGCTTCCAGGCTCCGTTCGCCTACCATACCAAAGAAAATGCCATTAAAGCAGCCATGTTCCGCAGGATTGTCCTGCGAGAACTAACTGAGTTATGGTTCGGAAGACCCTTAGTTGCCGATGCATACTACACACGATGGGACGAGACAGCCAAGGGTCACGTTCTAGGTACCGAATATATCAAAGGAAGAGGCCCAAAACCAGGCAAATTCGATCCCCATACGCTTCGTAACTTCTTCAAGAACTACCCTGCTCGTTTCTTCAAACGATTAGCTGGAATGAAGGCAGAAAAGGTTGAAGGACCGCTTTGGGAAATTGACGAAGTTACCAGACAGCTCGATGCCCTCAAGGAGAAATTTCATCAGGCCGGATTTATAGGATCAGAGTGGCAGGTAGATAAAATGCTCTCCGCACCTACGGCCAACGTGCTAAGGGACAAAAACGACAAATGGATATTAGTCGATGTGGAATCGGGAATGCCGGCACTGGTGTTGCTGAAACATCTGTGGGCAGCTATTAAACTCGGTTCATTCCCATTGTTCGACGATACGGACTTCAACAAATTGCATAAGTATGTGGAGAATAACCGGAACGATTTAGTTGAAAAGCTCGGGAAGGAACGTTTCCATAAATTGGAATCTGATATTCGTCAATTGGAACACCACACCAAAGCCTGGAAATCGAGCGAGCCGGCAATATTCAGCCACAAGCATCGTCTTCTGACTGACTCCCGCCTTCGGACAAACATACGCAAAGGCTTCGCCGAACATTGGGTAAAAACCGGGCAAATATCAACTGCTAAGGCAAAGAACATCGAACGCTCCAACCTGCACTTCGGGAGTTATCTGTTTCACGATTATGCAAAAAGCATTCTTTCAGGCGTGGACATCTTTGCTCGCTCAGTCGGCCGAGGAGTTCGCAGATTCGCAGACACCATCGGTACTGCCTTACGCCTGCTCTACAGTACCCTTTTCGATGAAACATATCTCAAGCAGTTTTCTGAATCAAATGTAAACGAAAGGATCGATAGCTGGCAGAAATCTGGTCGATTGACTGCTGCTGAAGCGGCAGCTCTCCGGCCTGATATGAACACGCCTGAGCTCGTCGAATATCTCAAAGGTTTGGGATTTCACGTTGGATTGAAACCAATCATCACGTGTGTTCTGTTCGCATATGCAATGTGGGTCTTCCACGATCCCGAAGTCTGGGGCATTATTCAATTATTCCTGGCATCCCTCTGGGTTGGCCCTGCCACTAGAACGCTTTACACTCTTTATCGTATGATACGAACAAGAGGTAGAGGGTTTTCTCATGGAACAGCTTTGATGGTTGGTGCGCTGCCGAAAGTTGGTAATGCCGCCTACCCAATACAGATGGCTACTACCCACCCAGGACTAGCTAGTTTCTTGCAACGATCAGTATTCTCCGTTTTCGGGTGTCATTTCCCGCTATTTGGCGGTACCGATTCCCGTATTGAGCATGTTTTTATCAAAATAGCAGACTTCGGAGCTGCTATCCAGTACGAGTTCGCCAACCTGATCAATGGATTCAAGTCATTGATCCTGCCAGGCCGCAAGGTTAAGTCAATTCCTGACCAAAATAAAACCTGAGTTAGCATCAGTAGCCACTTACGTCTAAGTATTGCGATATGATATAAATAACAGTTGAGCAAGATACGAGTAACCAAAATGGCTATACACAAATGTGCATTTTTCATACTTCTGGCTCTTCTGGTTCTCCTCACTGCCCAAGCTCTCGCTACAAAAAATGATGATCCATTTTCGTGGGATGTGGATATAGCTGAATGGATCCAAACCGCGGACGCTGGATCGATTGGGAGCTACAACAACCGAATGGGAGTAGCAGGAGTAGCAGGAGTGGTAGGGCTGATTGTGATTGCATGCCTGTGGTTCAAAGGATGGCGTGCCGAGGCCGTGTTCGTTGGATTTGTTGGAGTAGCTGACCTATTAAACCCTCTATTCCGTGAAGTTATAGGCAACCCCAGACCAACTTCAGAATTCATCACTGTATACAGGTCGCCGGTCGACTTCAGTTTTCCCAGCGGTACAGCTATGCATGTGGTAATGTTCAGCGGGGTATTGATTTACCTGTCCATGCACTTGATGAAGGCCGGTTGGCTGCGCAACGTAATTTGTGGCATCATGGGATTATGGATTCCAATTATGGGAGTGTGGCTTATCTACCGGGGGGCCCATTGGCCAAGCGATGTTTTAGGTGGCTATGTATACGGGGCAGTCTTCTTATGTATAATTATCTGGAGTTATCAAAAATATATCGCATGGCGAAGATCGCTCCCAAAAGAGCATATACCTCTCGAGAAACTCCCCTCATTATTTCAACCCTTCGCATGGATAGCGCGGATAGTCTACTGAGTAAAAAATCCACAAAGCTACTAAAGTTCTGAGTCATCTACCAATGGTAGACTGAAAATGAACTTGGAACTTCGGCCCAATTCACTTTCCACCCATATCTCTCCCGAATGTCCCTCCACTATACCTTTGCAGATCGCCAGCCCCAAACCTGAGCCTTCCCTTCTACGCTTGATAGATTCTTCTAACCGGAAGAATCTATCGAATACTTTCTCGTGATACTCTTCAGGAATACCAGTACCATGATCAGTTACACTTAAAACTAACCTGTCATCAACCACTTTTACCTGTAGTTTGATCATGGTCCCCTCTGGGGAATAGGAAGCTGCGTTCTCTACCAAGTTTGTTATCACTTGACCAATACGCAATTCGTCCATCAAAATAAGTGGTGAAATAGCTGGTTTGACTATTTCAAACTGGTGCTTCTTGGTCAAGATACGAAGCTTGTTGCTAATTTCGGTCAACACCTCATCAAACATAGTAACGGACTTGTCCAGCTTCATGGCACCACATGATATCCGCGAAACATCCAGGATATCGTTCACAATGCGCATGAGGTGGTCAGATTCTTGGTCGATATGTCTGATAAAATCCTTCTGCGTTTCGGCATCCCACGTTACATCAGGTTGAAGCAGTGTACTCGCAAATCCTTTAATTGAAGCCAGAGGAGTGCGTATTTCGTGGGATATACTTGCAAGAAAAGCCATTCGCAAACGATCAAGCTCATCTGAATCTCTTGCAGCCGAAATCTCTTTATGCATTTCAGCTGCATCAATCGCGCCGCTTATCTGACGGCTAATCGTAATCAGAAATTCTCGCTCTTCACGTTCTAATGTACGCTCATTATCCGTCATAGCATACATTACACCCAGGATCCGTCCCTTGGCTTTAAGTGGTATGCAAACAGCAGCTTTCAGTTGTTCCTGAATCACCATTCTGAGGGCTCTTTTCCCTATCAGATCAACCGAATCCGGAAGCGACTCAATAAAAACGGGTTCGCCGGATTGTACAACACATCCGGAAACTCCCTTGCCTATCTTAATGGGTGAGATCACTTTGGCGATACTGTCACTTATTCCCTTGACGACTTTGACATTGAGGTTTTCCATTTTTTTGTCTACCAAGTATACTCCCGCAACTTTAACTCCAACCACATCCGCCACCTGCTCAAGCGCACTGTTGAGTATCTCGTCCAGATCAAACGATTGTCCGGTTATTTCCGCGATGGCATCCAATGTAGCTAGTTCTTTGCTTAACTGCATTATCTTCTCATCAGACTGGTTGCGCCGATCATTATCATGAGCAATATGCATACTGCCAACCATTTTCCCATCAGAACTTAACAGTGGCGATGTGGTGACTACGAAATCGCCGCTTAAATGTTCCTCAAAGAAATCCGCAGTGTGTCTTCGGCTGTCTTTCAATGATTTCATATGGGGACAAAAAGATGGCGGCTTATCCAGCCCGTGAACTACGGCATAGCACGCCTGCCCCACACACTCAGCAGGATCCATACCCAACCGATCAGCCATAGCCTTATTAACCCTCACAAACCTATGCTGGTTATCAATTATTGCTATGAGATCCGGTACTGAATCGAGTGCGCGCTCCCACTCTTTTTTGGCTCGAAGTATTGCTTCATCTGTCTGCTTGCGCTCAGTAATATCTTCCGTTTGAACGAGCATCAAATTCGGTAATACAAAACTGGAATTAATTGCCAAATATTTGGCATCTCCCAGGTTGTTGAACCGACAGTATAGTTCGCGTTTTTTAGAGCTTTTTTTGGCAAAACATTCAGTAAAGTCATCCAAGACTTCCGGGACATGCCCGTTAAGTTCCTTGGCGGTTTTGCCCACTAGACCAACCACCATTCCACCGGACACGTCCTCGGCAGTATCATTGAAATCTACCAGCACGAAATCGTGGCCAACTTTTTGCCAGGTATATGAGGAAATTGGGGTGATATTAAGCTCGGTTTCCGGATTTTTCTTGCTTTTTACTGAAAGCTTTTTGCCCTTCCGGTCGAGCTCTGCAACTTCTAATGAGGCAATCCTCTGGCGAATCTCTGCCAGGTCATTAATCAGCTGCTCTGTAGTTTTTTCTTTAGGCTTGGTACGCCTGGACGGCTTCTGGATTGAGGTACCCGGATACGGCTTAGCACTCATGGCTACCCTCCTGTCCCTCAGTCACGAACCCCCCACAGACGCAACTGAGCAATATATCACTTCGGCATCCTGTCCGAAGCTACTTATCTAGCTAACAAACGTGGCACGAATTATACAACACTCAATATATTTATGTCAACCCATTATGTAAAATCTAAGCAAGAAACATGGTTTGATCTAGAGGTTTTGTTAGAAAGAGGAAAATACTGTAGTTATTCAGGAAGCATGCCGATTAGGTCAACATTCCCAAGAACACACCGGCCACTACAGCAGACCCAACCACACCAGCTACATTGGGGCCCATTGCATGAAGCAACAGGAAATTCCTGGGATTGGCACGTTGGCCTTCGTGATGCGCGACCCGTGCCGCCATTGGTACTGCAGAAACCCCTGCAGCCCCCAGTATCGGGTTGAACGGAGTTTTGGATACTTTACTCATCAGTTTACCCATGAGTACACCGCCAATGGTGCTGAAAGAGAAAGCCAGGAAACCGAGCGCCAGGATGATCAGGGTTTCTTTCCGCATCACCAACTCCGCAGGCATTGAAGCACCAATGCACAGCATCAGGATCACCGTTACCACGTCAATGAAAGCTGTCTGCGCCGTTTGTGACAGGCGTTCCACCACTCCACTTGTTCTCAGAAGATTACCTACTGCAAACATCCCTACCAATGGCGCGGCGCGAGGAACAATCAAGCACACGCCAAAAAGCAGGATCGGGAACATTATCAGTTCCAGCTTGGAGACTTCTCTTAACTGTGGCTCCATATGTATTTTTCGCTCTTTTTCTGTGGTAAGTGCCCTGATTATAGGCGGTTGAATGAGCGATACCATCGCCATATACGAATAGGCTGTAGCTGCAGTAATGCCCAAAAGGTCGGGTGCCAATATTGCCGTGGCATAAATAGTAGTCGGGCCATCAGCTCCACCGATGATGGCAATAGCACTTGCCTCTTTTAATCCAAAATCGCTGATTCCCCAGTATCCCAGAAGTAGGGCGCCGCCAAATGCGAAAAAGATACCGACCTGAGCCGCTGCTCCCAGTAAAAATCCTTTGGGATTGGCTAACAGCGGACTGAAATCGGTCATAGCCCCAAGGCCCAGGAAGATCATCACAGGAAGAACCGGATACTGGAAAATACCATAGTAACGCAGAATTCCCAGAATTCCAGCCTGTCCTGGGTCCGTCACTTCATTCGGTGATATCAACAGGCCAGTAAGCGGAAGGTTCGCCAGTATTATTCCGGCCCCAATAGGCAAGAGCTCATAGGGTTCCCACTTCTTGGCTATCGCAAGATATATAAATCCCAGACCGATGCAGATCATTACAATGTGCTGCCAGGTTATATCATGAAATCCGGTCTGAAATGGAAACTCCAAGTTTACCTCCAATTATCCTGTGATTCTATTCGGTTATAGCCGCGTCCTGTTTTTTCTCAATTCTAGATATAATCGATCCCGATGCCCTCGTCATGATAGTCAGCATGATTAATATGGTGAAGACACTGATAGCACCATAGAGAGCCTGTTCACCAGCCTCTCCCCATTCCCAATCATCGCTTTCTGTCTGATCGATCATGTCCCAATCGCCATCCATAACAGCCTTGGTAACTTCACCATCTGCAACAGTTATGAGGACTTCGTGATATGTTCTTTTTTCGGAGAGTTGCTCGCCTGTCCGGTCGCCATAGCCCTCATATTTGCTGGAAAAGCTAAATAGATACCTCCATTTGTCAGGACCTACAGCTTCTTCCCCAAGAGCTTGTTCGACGGATCCTTTAATTCCATCGTAGGTAAAAGTGGGGCTTTCGCCAAGAAAGTCTTCAGCGATTTGAAAGCTCTTCTTCTTAATTTTCCACGGAGAGTCATCAGCGAAATTGGAATCTTCGTCATCAGCGCAGGATACCAGCAATAATGGGACCAAACCAGTAACCATGGCTATTAAGAGTATTGTGAGTTTGTTCATGCTGATACCGTTTATTATTCCGCCCATTTGATAATCATTTATTTTTTCGCCCATGGCATATTAGTATTAAATATGCCATATCAGCAATGTATGACGCAAGCTCTTTATAGGTCGATTTTAAACAGATTTGCTGTCCTACGTGACAAGACATACTCACCAATTCACTTGATTTTGACTAAATGGCCAGATACACTACCCTCGGTAACACTATTCAATTCGGTCAAATAAACGATTTCTAGCAACACCCGGGAATATCTGTCGTCAATTGAGGTGCTTCAAACCTGACTCTTTCAATTTCCGATTCGTGCATATTGTCTTCCATGGTCCAAAAGTGGATCTCTCCACGTGCTATCCTGAAAACAGCCAACAATGGATCATTGGGCATTCCAGTACCGATCTCCTTAAGAAATGGTCGATCTGCCAACAGTGCCGTTTTTAAGGGCATGTCGTCGATAAATTCAATCTCGCCCATCACTCGCATCATTCTACCAACACCCTGAGTACCCGAAGCGAAATAGCACACCTCTATTTTGGGATTTGCTTTGAGTTGTCGGTATACCGACTTACTGGCCCCGGTATGAAAGTAGAATCCGGATTCATCGGCAAACCACATCATGAATCCTCTAACATGAGGTTGATCACCATCTGTAGTAGCTAACCAGCAAGACTGGTTAGCATTAGCAAAATCTATACATTCTTGAAAACCCATTGCTTTCCCTCCATGGATATCATATGAAAATGCGATTATCACAGAAACTCTCTGATTTAATGACCAACCAGTTCCTCAGCATTTCTAAACAAAAGTCGCTCCAGTATACCATGAATCTCTTGTTTAGTTTTGCCTTTATTACAAAGCCTTTCGATAGCATCCAGTATTCCCTCAAACTGAAACAATAGTAACGGAGCATCAAGGATAATACCGGATTCCAGCACAAATGTCTTTATCTGTGCTCCGAAATTCTGGCTCACAAGAGCTGTAATCACGTTTCCATTGTCGTTATCGTCCACCAGAACGCGCTCTCCATTAACGATTCTAAACATAACATATCTTCCCCGCTCAACCAGGGCAAAATCGATATCAGTACCAAAAAGCAGTTTGACCTTGCTTTCTAGTGCCATCGAAATGACTGAAGGGATGGTCACCGCGGAAATATCCATCCAGACAGATTCGTAAAGATCGTTAAGTTCCATAAGATTCAGAAGATCTTCCATTTTGGCTGGAGTCTGCGCCTGGCCCAAGTGCGCCAATATGATTTTGAGATTCGGGTATTTTATGACAATCCGGACCAGTTCATCTTTCAAGGATTGCTTTATCCGGGGCGAAACCACCAACTGAGGCAGGTGTACGACCAACGGCAATCCATTGGTATTAGCGATAACAAGAGCCTCAGGGTTAAGCATTTCAAAAAGACTTATATCAGAAATGACACCTCTGCTAACATTGGGAGAAGCCATGCGCGGAGTCATCTTGAATCCCTTCGCGCCACGATCAACCCATCCCTGAATCTGCCCGCTATCCATCCCCGGAGTAACCACAGCAAAAGGCACCACTTTTTTCGAATCATCCGCGACCATAGATTCACGTTCCGAAAGGAGAAGGGTGTTCTTCTTTGCCAGATCATAGGCCGGAAGTGGCGTATCAAAAATCACCGAGGTGAAACCGATACCTTCATCTTCGAACAGCTCTCTGTAAAGTCGATTCACATCCTCGACAGTAAAGGAATACTGCGGCATCAGTTCAGGGGGAGCTTCACCGATAGTGTCTTCTTTCCCGGAAGAAATATGGGCATGACAATCACAGATAGCCCTGATTTTGTAGTCCTTCAGAGTTTGAAGAAAACGCAGGAAAATGTGACTGGTCTTGATTTCATCTATGATGGCGGGGAGATACGGGTTCTTCAGTTCGTTGCCCATTCCTAATCGATTAGTGAGGACGTTCTTCTACGAGAATAGTTGTCTTGAATGAAAGGCGCAACTCACTTCTTTGGTTCTTTACTTCGATGAGAGAACATACTATGCCGGCATCATGGCGAGAATTGGATTCGCGCTTCTCGACACATTCCGCTAGAATCGAAATTCTATCGTCGGGATAGACTGGAGTGGGAAAGCGGACCTCATCCCACCCGAAACCTGCCATCGCAGCTACTACAGAATCACCCTGAACCGCTAACCGGTTAACGATCCCGATTGTATATATGGCCGGGGCGATGATCCCGCCACTGGGAAATGATTTGGCTAGTTCCTCATCGGTATGGAATGGCTGGGGATCCCATTTCCGGGATAACTCGATTGCTTCCTCTTTATCGACAGTGTATTCACCCAGTTGCTCTTTCTGGTGCAATTCGATGTCTTCAAAGTAAACCCAATCCATAATTTGGCTCGCCCTAGCTACGATCTTGCTTCAACTTCGCGGTAAGCATTGGCACAACCTCGAACAAATCGCCCACTATGCCATATGTCGCGACTTCGAAAATAGGGGCGTTGGGGTCTTCATTTATGGCCACAATCATGTCAGATGTCTGCATCCCCGCGAGGTGTTGCACGGCACCCGAAATCCCACATGCAATATATAATTTAGGACATACGGTTTTGCCGGTCTGCCCCACCTGATGCGAATATGGAATCCAACCTTCATCCACAACCGCACGAGAAGCGCCTACTGCGGCACCAATTACATCCGCCAGTTCCTCAACAACCTTGAAGTTCTCAGCCTTGCCCAATCCGCGCCCGCCGGAAATAATGATATCGGCATCTTCAACTTTGATCTTCTCCGTTACATCTTCGATGAATTCCAGCAGTTTGACACGGGAATCGGTCGGCTTCCCATTCAGGCTCATGTTGATGATCTCTGCTTTTCGACCCGGTTCGGGAGTTCCTTTCTTGAACACGTGCGGTCGAACAGTAGACATTTGAGGTCTCTTTGTCCGGCACACAATAGTGGCCATAATATTGCCGCCAAAGGTAGGGCGTGTCTGAAGCAACAGCCCCGTCTCTTTGTCTATATCCAAACCAGTACAATCAGCTGTCAGCCCAGTCTCAACGATCGCCGCTACCCTCGGGATAAACGCGCGCCCCAGAGATGTGGCACCAGTAATCAACATACGTGGTTTGCGTTCCTGGATGAGATCAACCATGCATTGGGTATAAATATCATCCTGAAACTGAACTAGTGAAGGATCATCGAAAAGATAGACTTTGTCGGCGCCATACTCACCCAATTGTTCCACACCACCAACATTGTGCCCCAAACAAACCGCGCAAAGATCAGTTCCGATGGTATCCGCCAGTTCCCGGCCCTTGTTCAGCAGTTCATATACCACCTCTTTGATCTTGCCGTTCCATTGCTCGGCAAATACCCAAACGCCCTGGCTGTCATCTTCGCCTGCTTCCACTTCAACGGGCAGATCAATTACAATGGCTTCAAAATCGCAGGCATCTTTACAAGCGCCACAGACGTTGCAATTATCTTTGATCTTGGCAACATCATCTGCGACTTCTATCGCTCCAAAAGGACAAACGGGTTCACAAGACCCACATCCAGTACACTTCTCAACATCGATACGAATTGACATGCTTCCCTCTTATATTACTTTCGCTTCACTCAATTTTTCAAACAATTTGGAAACTTGCTGATCGGAACTACCTTCGAACATTTCACTTTGATGTTCCCTTTTTGGAGAGAATATCTGCATAACCCAAGTGGGAGAACCAGCCACACCGACTTTATTTTCATCAATACCCAAATCCTGGGCTGACCATGTTGTGAATTGAGCCGACTTGGCTTTCATCTTCCCCCTGAGAGAAGGCAACCGAGGCACATTAATTTCTTTGGAAACACTCATGACGCATGGCACAGGAGATTCCACAATCTCATGGCCTTCATCGATCATCCTTTCAGCCTTCATTTTGCCATCACTGATATCATCAACCCGGCTCACATACGCCACAAAAGGGATTCCCAGTCTCTGGGCAATTCCAGGCCCGACCTGTCCGGTATCACCATCCATCGTTTGTTTACCGACGATGACCAGATCATAATCGCCAAATTTTTCGATGGCCTTGGTCAGCACATAAGAGGTAGCCAGTGTATCCGAACCGGCAAAAGCGCGATCGCTCACCAGAATTCCGGCATCCGCCCCTACTTCAATGCATTCTTTCAAAGCTACATCTGCCTGAGGGGGACCCATCGTCAAAATGGTCACTGTACCGCCGAAACGCTCCTTCAGGCGCACTCCTTCCTCTACAGCATAAGTATCAAAGGGATTGATGATGCTTTCCACGCCTTCCCGAACCAGAGTGTTGGTTTCGTTGTTTATTTTTACTTCAGTTGTGCTGGGAACTTGTTTGATGCAGACAACGATGTTCATGGACGCAGTGCCTTTCGCTTGTAGACATGGGATATGATGTCATTCCGAAGTATCTGGTTTGTTCCTTCGTAAATCTGGAGTATTTTGGCATCTCGCATCATTTTCTCAACAGGATAATCACGGCAGTAACCTGCACCACCAAATACCTGAACCGCATCGGTAGAAACTTTCATCGCCATGTCGGTGGCAAAAAGTTTGGCCATGGCGCCAATCTCAGTGTAATTCGTTGCCCCGGCATCAATTGTTCTGGCACACGAATAGAGCAAAGTCCTGGCTGCTTCTACTTGAGTGGCCATATCGGCTAACATATGCTGCACAGCCTGGAATGAAGATACTGGCTGACCAAATTGAACACGTTGCCGAGCATAGTTCACGGCCTCTTCCAACGCGCCCTGGCCTAACCCAACACCCTGCGCCGCCACACCGGGACGTGAACCATCGAGCGTTTTGAGAGTAGCTATAAACCCGGAACCTTCTTTGCCAATCAGGTTCTCTTTAGGAACCTTACAATTGTGGTAAACAAGCTCACATGTAGATGAACAGCGAATACCCATCTTCTTTTCTTTCTTGCCGAAAGTGAATCCCGGTGTATCTCTCTCTACTACAAAAGCACTTGCCCCCCGAACTCCCTTCGCCGGATTTGTAAGAGCAATGATGGAGTAAATTTCAGCATCGCCACCATTACTGATAAACTGTTTTGTCCCGTTGATAATATAGCTATCGCCGTCCAACTTTGCCAGCGTTTTCATGGCTCCGGCGTCACTGCCAGCTCCCGATTCAGTGAGCCCGAATGCCGCCAGCCTTTCGCCGCTGGCAATTTTGGGAAGGTATTTTTGCTTCATTTCGTCCGAACCGAACTTAATTATGGGGAGCGTGCCCAGCATTACGGCCGCATAACATATCGATACCCCACAACACCCTCGGCTCAATTCTTCAATGGCAATACACGAATCCAGGCACTTAGCCCCAAAGCCTTCATATTCCTCCGGAATAAAAACGCGAAAAAGATCGGCTTGAGCGATTTCTTTAACTATTTCCCACGGGAATTCTTCTTTTTCATCGAGTTCTGCCCGGGCTGGTTTGATACGCTCTTCTGTGATATTCCGGGCGATCTCCTTGATCATTTTTTGTTGGTCATCGAGGAAATACTCCAAGTCAACACCCCTTTCTGCTTGATACTACAAAATACATCGGTTTAGTCAACATTAATATAAACTTGAATTTTAGCGTTATTATAACAACAATTAATGGCACTGTCTAAGGGTAATATTCGAGCTTGGAATTCCCAATCCCCTCCATTCGTTGCCCCCGTATCCTATCTCTGATATCATTTCACTAAAGGTTCCGATCACCAGAAAGAAAGTTAAATGAATGCAAACTGGACCAAGACAAGAAGTGCTAGTATCATAAAAAGCGCATGCTATCTTCTAATCAAGGTACGTGGAATGAAATCCATTGTCCTATCTGACTTGTACGCTCCGCGAGGCAAACTGTATAACATCATTTCCAGCGCCACAAAGATTTTCTGCTCTGCTGCCGAAACCATACATGGCGACTCCAACCGATGGTCTCCTGAACTGCCCCAATACCTGTTTACCTATCCTGAAAAGTGTGCAGAAACCCTGCAAATCGTTGCTTCCGATCATTATCGTGACCCATATTATGACGATGATGGTTTCTATCAAAAGATGTTCCGATAAGGTTCATATTGGAGGGTGAAAATGAGTGTTGGGATAATCTACGATAAAATATACCTTGCACATGAAACCGGTTCTCACCCGGAAAACAAAGAGCGGCTGGTTTCAGTAATGGATCTGTTAGAGAAATCCGGGCTCATCGATCAGCTGGTTTCTCTTTCACCTCGAATGGCCACCGAAAGCGAATTAATGTCTATTCATTCGCAGGATCACATTGCTAAAGTTGAAGCCTCATCCGAAAGAGGCGGCGCATGGTTGGACGGTGATACATTCGCTTCACGCGCGTCTTACAAAGCAGCTCTTTATGCCGCCGGAGGATTGATTCGAGGGGTAGATGCGATATTGAACGGGGAAGTAAACTCCGCTTTTGCGCTTGTCAGACCGCCTGGCCATCATGCTACCTGTACACATGCGATGGGATTTTGCCTGTTCAACAACATAGCCATCGCAGCCAGATACGCCCAGCAACAACACGGACTCAAGCGAATTCTTATCGTCGATTTCGATGTTCACCAGGGCAACGGCACACAAGATTCTTTCTACGAAGATCCTGATGTGCTTTATTTTTCGACCCATCTTTTCCCCTACTATCCAGGCACAGGAGACATCGATGAAATAGGCCGGGGAGCAGGTAAGGGAGCTACGGTTAACGTACCACTTCCCGCAGAATGCGGAGACGAAGAGTACCGGAAGGTATATGAGGAAATTCTGATACCTGTTGCCCGCCGTTTTCAGCCGGAGTTAATCCTGGTTTCCGCGGGTTATGATACCCACTGGTCTGATCAGCTTGCAATGATGCAATTAAGCATTAAGGGTTTTGCAGATATCGTTAATATAATCAAAGACATCGCCGAAGAACTATGCAATGGACGGCTTCTTTTTGCACTCGAGGGCGGGTACAACCTGGATGCAGTCGCTTACGGAGTGAAAGCCACCTTTGATGCGCTTTTGGGCAATCCCGCTATCGATGATCCCCTGGGAGAACCTCGATATGGGGGCAAAGCGCCTTCTATCGATCAGCTTCTAAACAGGATCAAGGAGATACATCAACTGGGGTAACAATGTCATCACAAGGCTGGACGATCCAGATGAAGCAATCTTTTGTTTTTACGATGAATATCACCAGTTAACCCGTGGCCCCTCTTGATTACATATCCATTCAGGCCAAAATTGATTCAATGGAAAATCTCCCCATATCCGATCTCAAAGTCCTCGATTTAAGCCAGCATGTCTCTGGCCCATACTGCACCAAGCTCCTGGCTGATTTCGGCGCTGACGTTATCAAGATTGAAAATCCGCACGGTGGAGATACCTCACGTTGCTACGGACCGTATCCAGAAGATATTCCAGATCGCGAAAAAAGCGGGCTTTTTCTCTATCTGAACACCAATAAAAAAAGTATTACACTTGATTTAGGAACCGAAACCGGAACGCTGATACTCGAACAGCTCGTACCACAGATGGATATTCTGGTTGAAAACCTCGGTCCAGGTTCAATCGACTATCAAAAACTACAGGCACTAAACCCATCCCTCATCATAGCTTCGATTTCCTATTTTGGACAGGATGGGCCATTCCGCGATTACCAAGGATCGGACATCGTAGCGCAAGCGCTGGGTGGAATGATGACTTTGACCGGCCTTTCGGACCGCGAGCCACTCAAACTGGCAGGGCCCCAGGCAGAATATCAAGCCGGCATAAATGCCGCCATAGCGATCATGACAGCGTTGCATTTTAGGGATGAAACCGGCCTGGGACAACATATTGATATTTCAGTAATGGAGTGTCTTGCATCCATATTGGAAGGCTCTCTGCTATCGCAAAACTATGACGGCACTGTCAGGGAACGTGATGGAGCAAGGCATCCGACCATGTACCCTTCTACGATACTCCCGTGCAAAGACGGCTATATTCATGTGGATGCCAGTACAGACTGGGAAACCTTCGCCACTTTCGCCCAGATACCGGAATTGCTCGAATTCAAGCCAGAGGATCTAAGAGAAAAAGCGAATGAGATCGATACGCTTTTAACCCGCTGGCTGGCCCAATACACCATGGAAGAGATATTTCATAAGGCCCAGGAATGGAGACTCCCTTTCGCTATGGTGCTGGGAGCAGACAACCTGTCCAATGATCCACAAATGATTGCCCGGGACTATTTCATCGACATTGAACACCCCGTGACCGGACAACTCTCCTACCCAGGCTCTCCTTTCAAAATGAGCCGATGCCAACCGAAAACCGGTAGGGCGCCTTTACTCGGCGAACAAAACCAGGAAATATACTGCGATCTCCTGGGCTACTCCTTTTTAGATCTCACTAAATTAAGTGCGATGGGAGTTGTCTAAATGGCAAAGTTGCCACTGGAAAACCTCAGAGTCATCGACCTGACCCAGGTCTACGCCGGCCCTCTGGCCAGCCGGGTACTGGCAGATATGGGAGCCGAGGTGATCCGAGTCGAATCGGCATTCCGTTCGAGCAGAGGTGGGCCGAATCCTCAGCAAGGTGCTGTGTATCCCGATGGCAATCCTGGCGAAAAACCCTACAATCGATCAGCATATTACAACGAACTGAATCGCAATAAACACTCGATCAGTCTCGATCTTTCAAATGATCAGGGAAAAGAAATCTTTCTAAAACTAGCACAAATTAGCGACGTAGTATTGGAGAATTTCAGTCCCCGGGTAATGGCCAATTTTGGACTTGACTATCCGAATCTGGAAAAGATTAAATCGGACATAATCATGGTCTCCATATCTGCCTATGGACAAACCGGGCCTTATAGAGATTACGTGAGCTTCGGGCGTGGTATTGAGGCTATGGCCGGGTTATCTCAAACCACCGGTTACCAGGATAGTCAACCGCTGGGACCGGGCACAGCCTACGCCGATGCCACCGCCGGTTTGCATGCAGTTTTCGCAACACTCGTAGCACTGCGTTATCGTCGGCAAACTGGCAAAGGACAACACACCGATCTCTCCCTCCGTGAGAGTCTTTCAGCATTGATGGGTGAACACATAATGGATCATTCGATGAACAAGCGATCACCGGAACGCAAAGGAAATCATGACTCTGCCGCGATATTTCAGGGTTGTTATCGCTGTCGTGGAGATGACTCATGGATAACCATCGCCCTGCACACTGAGGACGAATTAAGAGCATTCTGTAATGCTATAGGAAACCCACAGTGGACTAGAGAGCCTGAATTGGAGAGCCTTCTGAATTGGCGACAAAACCAGCAGAAAGCGGATATGATGATTGAACAGTGGACTATCCAGAAAGATCGTTATGAAGCAATGAAAATCTTGCAGCAATCCGGCGTCAGGGCCGGAGCAGTGCTTGACGCAGCCGACCTCAACCGAAATTCCCACCTCAAAGGCAGAGGTTTTTTTGAAACTGTCACGCATCCAGAAGCCGGAACACATGCTCTTGCCGGGATGCCATGGAAACTGGGCCAAACGCCCGGCCAGGTTCGCATGCCTGCTCCATGCTTCGCCCAACACAATGACTATGTTTTCGCAAAACTTCTGGGAATGTCCAAAGAAGAAATAGCACAATTGGAAGCAGAAGGAATTGTTACCAAGGTACCAATCCAGTAGCCCATTCAGTTGTTGCTATCGCTCCCTCTATAGTGATACTATTTGATTTGTAACAGGAAGGAGCCAGATTTATGCGTTGTCGCGGTATTCGAGGAGCCACAACAGTTGACGAGAACTCCAAGGAAGCAATAATTCAATCAACCAGAGAACTCCTCGAGAAAATGGTTGAAGCAAACCAGATCGATGTTGACGAAATAGCTTGCGCATTTTTTTCCACCACTACCGATATCGATGCCGAATTCCCGGCATTAGCCGCCAGAAAACTGGGCTGGTCACATGCGGCGCTGTTGTGCGGTCATGAAATGAACGTTCCCGGCAGTTTACAGAAATGCATTCGCGTTCTAATTCTCTACAACACAGAGAAAAGAACTGACGAAATCGTTCATGTGTATATCAATGGGGCAGAGTCTTTAAGGGCAGATATACCTTCGGTCAGCTAAGTAGTGAGGTGAATTGAAAATGCTGGTAGTAATGGGGCAGGCCTCAAGTGAAGAAGATTTAAAAGGTCTCCTGGATTTACTCGGCCAGGAAGGTTTAACCGGGCATGTTTCCAAGGGAATAGAGCACACTGTTGTTGGCGTAGTGGGACAAACCTACCCCGAACTCCGCGACAAACTCGAGCTATTCCCCGGCGTCGATGAAGTAATACCTATCAGCAAACCTTACAAACTTTCCAGCCGTGAATTTCAGCCCGCCAACACTACCATCAAAACCGGTGATCTTACGATTGGTGGCGAAGAAATCGTAATCATGGCCGGGCCTTGCGCGGTAGAGAACGAAGAACAACTGATGTCCACGGCCAGAGCCGTCAAACAAGCAGGGGCAAACATCCTTCGCGGCGGAGCATTTAAACCAAGCACCTCGCCTTACGGTTTCCGAGGCTTGGGCGAAGAGGGCCTCAAACTACTGGCACAGGCTCGTGAAGAGACTGGAATGCCCGTTATTACCGAAGTACTTACCCCACACGATGTAGAATTGGTCGCCAAGTACGCCGATATTCTGCAAGTCGGAACGCGCAATATGCAAAACTTCATACTACTCGATGAAGTTGGTAGGGCCAGAAAACCGGTGATGTTAAAACGAGGAATATCAGCCACTATCCAGGAATGGCTCCTTTCAGCCGAATACATTCTTTCTCAGGGAAACCGGGAGGTCATTTTTTGCGAACGGGGCGTCCGCACATTCGAAACGTACACTCGTAATACAATGGACATCAGCGCCATCCCGATCATCAAGAAACTAAGCCATTTGCCAATTATCGCTGACCCCAGCCATGGCACCGGTAAATGGTATCTGGTTACTCCCCTGACTATGGCCTCGGTTGCTGCGGGAGCGGATGGAGTAATGGTCGAGGTCCACCCCAATCCCGATCGAGCACTTAAAGACGGGCCGCAATCCCTTAATTTTGATAACTTTCAACAACTCATGTCTCAATTAACTTCAGTAGCAGCCTCAGTTGGCAGAAAGGTCAAGTAAGACTTATGCCCAGAGGAGGAGATCGAGCCAAGATTACAAACAGCTTGGTCTTTGGCACTGCCGGAATCCCGCATAGCTCACGATCGCCAAAGACAACTCAAGCCGGTATTGTGCGCGCTCATGAACTCGGTCTTGGATGCATGGAAGTAGAGTTTGTCCAGGGTGTCCGAATGAACCAGAAGACCGCTCTGGCAGTTGAAGAGGTGGCACGCAAACGCGGTACGAGACTCACAGCTCACGCACCCTATTTCATCAATCTCAACTCCAATGAAGAAGCGAAGGTTATTGCAAGTAAAGAGAGGATACTACAAACAGCTCGTGTGGCTCATACATTTGGCGGAGAAGGCATTACATTCCACGCCGCCTTCTACATGAAACAACCGCCGGAACAGGTCTACGATAAAGTTAAACGGCATCTGACTGAGATCATCGAGCAACTTGATAAAGAAAGGAAACGGGTTCTGATCAGACCAGAGATCATGGGGAAATCGAGCCAGTTTGGCACTTTAAACGAGATACTGAGACTTTGCGTTGAAATTGAAGGTATTGCGCCTTGCATCGACTTCGCTCATTTGCATTCCCGAACCGGAAAAATTAATACCTACAACGAGTTCTCCCAGGTCTTGAATCAAGTTGGGGAAAAGCTGGGACAAGAGGGAATTGAGAATTTGCACATCCACGTTTCAGGAATTAATTACGGTGATAAAGGTGAAAGGAATCACCTCAATCTGAAGGAATCCGATTTTCAATATGCGGAGTTTCTTCAGGCCCTTAAAGATCATGATGCCAAAGGGGTTGTTATCTGTGAGAGCCCAAACCTTGAAGAGGACGCGCTACTTCTGCAAAGGATTTACAAAACATCAGCATGAAGATTATCGGAATTATCGGCAGTCCTCGAAACAATAGCAATACTGAGATACTGGTCAAAAAGGCAATGGAAGGAGCCGGAGAAGCCGGGGCTGAGATTGAAATTATTGACATCACACAACAAAGTATTAACCCATGTAATGGATGTGCCCTCTGCCTCGATACCAGCGAATGCGTTATTTCTGACGACATGCATTATACATATGCTAAACTACTGGAAGCCGATGGGATTTTAATAGGAACACCAGTTTATTTTTGGAATGTAAGTTCACAGGTAAAAATCATGATTGATCGCACGTATCCGTTCATGTGGAATCGAAAACTGCGCGGAAAAGTCGGAGGCATCGCAGTGGTAGCCCGTAGAGCCGGATGTGGAAATACTTACAGCTTTCTGGTAGACTATTTTACTCTAATGAGAATGACCATTGGAGGCGGAGTTATCGGTTACGCCGATCAACCCGGAGATATCACCAAAGATACAGAAGCCATGACACAGGCAAAAGCCGCCGGTAGGGCGATGGTCAAGGCAATAGAGAAAGCCAAACCCTGACAATGCAATCCGTATCTCGACACTTCAGCCTCGCTGAAGCGACACTGAAGTGTCGAGATACAATAGCCTTTAACGATTGAAGAGGTATTTTAATTTTGAATCTGTCAGTCCAATTAGCGCCTCGAAACAAAACAGGACTGGAGTTATCGAATCCGGTCATCGCCGCGTCTGGCACCTTTGGCTATGGAACCGAATATGCGGAAGTTCTTGATATCCAAAAACTCGGGGCCATCATCTCAAAGGGAATTACTTTACAGCCTCGCCAAGGTAACGCTCAACCTCGGTTAGTAGAAACCGCCAGCGGTTTGCTGAATTCGATTGGACTGGAAAACATCGGGATGAGCGCTACGATTGAAAGTAAGTCGCCCCTCTGGGCTGAGTGGCAAGTACCCGTAATCGTCAACATCGCTGGAGAGAGCATCGATGAATTCGCACAACTGGCTAAAGCTTTGGATGGCGTACCGGGCATCAGCGGGTTAGAGTTGAATATCAGCTGCCCCAATGTCTCAGCTGGAGGAATGGAATTCGGAACAAATTCGGAAATGGCGGTGAAAGTAACTTCTGCAGTCAAGAAAAACACCGGTTTGCCAATTATCGTCAAACTAACCCCTAACGTAACCGACATCGTAGAGATAGCTCGGGCAGTTGTTAGTGCCGGAGCCGATTCACTAACCGTAGTCAACACATTCAAAGGCATGGCTATCGATACAGCCAAACGCCGACCGATTCTAGGCAACACCGCCGGAGGGCTTTCCGGCCCAGCCATCAAACCGCTAGCCCTGTATTCGGTCTACAAAGTTGCACAAGCGGTCCAGGTACCGGTAATCGGTTGTGGAGGAATCGCCTCCGCCAACGATGCCCTGGAATTCATTATGGCCGGTGCCAGCGCAATTCAAGTGGGAACAGCTACCTTCGCCGATCCCCATACTATGCTCAACATTGTTGAAGGCATTACACAGTTCATGCAGCAAAACGGATTGAGTTGCCTCAATGACCTTATCGGCACAGCCAATTTAGGGTAAAATAGAGTATGCCTGTACAAACAAGACTTGCCCAAATACCGGATTTTATTCTTGATCTCCTTTTCCCTAAACAATGTATCGGATGTGGGAGTGAAGGAGAATTCCTGTGCACTACATGTGCCCAGACACTTCCCAACCTTGTGCCTCCTTTCTGTAACCGGTGCGGGCTCCCCACTACAGGTAGAAGCATTTGTCCAGATTGCCACAACCTGCCACTGGCTATAGACGGGATTCGCTCCCTCTATAACCATGAAGGATTGGCGCGTGACCTCGTTCATGCGATCAAATACAAAAACATGAAAGCCATGGCTACTCCAATGGCCTCACTTATGGCAGCATATCTTGAGTCAAACCCACTGCCTATTGATATTCTGGCACCAATACCGATGCACGCGAAAAGGTTACGTAAAAGAGGCTACAATCAAGCCGGTTTGCTAGCCAAGGAATTGAGTAATATCTGCAATTTTCCAAGTGAGAATAATTCGATCATAAAGGTAAAAAACACGGTGTCCCAAGTGACTTTGCCGGCTGAAGATCGTCACAGAAATGTTGAAGGAGTCGTCCTATGTAAAGATAGGATCTTCATAGATAAAGAAATCCTTCTAATAGACGATGTGTGCACCACAGGTGCAACGCTAAATGCCTGTGCCCTCGCTCTTAAAAATGCAGGCGCTATCACTGTTTGGGGATTGACCTTTTCAAGAGAATGCTAGTTTTATGGAGGATGAAATGGAAATTCTAATCAAAGGTAAAAACATGGATGTTCCCCAAAAGGCAAAAGACTATATCGAAAAAAAGGCGGAAAAATTCGATCGCCTACTAAGAACTATCTCTACAGCCAAAGTAGAGCTTTCTGAAGAAAAGACCCAATCAAAAGATAATCGCTATATCGTGGAAGTGACAGTTGATGCACAGGGAACATTCCTGAGAGCAGAAGAGCGAGGCGGCGACATTTTCTCCGCTGTTGATGCCGTAGCCGATGTTATGGACCGTCAAATCAGGCGCTACAAAGAAAAAATTCAGGGCAAGCAACGACAGCGTACCGCAGTATCCAAGGGTAAATCCACGGTTCTGAGTGGAAGCACTCTTGATGTTGATGAAGAGCAAGATAAGCTCATTAAAGTAAAAAGTTTTTCCGTCACGCCAATGACACCGGACGATGCTATCGATCAAATGGTCTGGTTAGGACACGACTTTTTCGTTTTCTTCAACGAAAAATCAGAGCAGTTTAATGTAGTGTACCGTCGCAAGGATGGTCATTACGGCCTGATAGAACCGGAACTTGAATAACCAACATCGGTTTCTATTTCACAATTAAATCGAGTAGCTTTCCATTTTTGATATTGATTAATCCGCCGGCAGAAATCCTGACTGCCGGTACAAGAGAAGTGGTCAGCGTATTGAGCGTAAGATGAGCATAGGGAACTTCGCTTCCCAGCTCCGCCACTGCGCTTTGTACTTTCTCAAATTGTTCGGCGATCTCTGTTATGGGCAGCTCCGACGTTTGCCCCGCTATAGGCATAGCCAATTCGGCTTTTACGTGGCCATCGGCATAGACCACCGTTCCACCCTGTAATTCCCGAAGACGATTTACGGCTCCGGCCATGTCATCTTCGGAAGCTCCCACAACCAGAATACTGGAAACGTCCCAACAGGCAGTAGCAGCAAAGGCCCCTCTTTTGAGGCCAAACCCTCGGATCAGTCCTGCGAACATCTTCCCGGAATTGTGAATCCTGTCAAGCGCAGCAACCTTCAGAATATCTTTATCCGGAGCCATTTTCAACTCGCCTTCTGATACTGGCATTATCAACCGCGCTTCTTTGTTTGCGATATCAGCACCAAGATCGATAATCCTCGCAGTGACCTCATCAGCCCCGGTGTCAACTCGAATGGTAAAATCCGCAGCTACAAGCTCCCGCGGCAATCTGACAGTTTGTCGTGCAGACTCAGGATAATTATGGCGTCGCGGCTCAACGAGCAGTTCCCCATCACTAAACACTACCATCCCTTTACTGACAACTACTTCGGGTTCAATGCACGTTTGATTCGGTATAATCACGATATCGGCATGTTTTCCCGGAGCAATACCGCCAACGATATCATCGATGTTGAAATGCTCGGCCACATTCAATGTAGCCATTTGAACGGCAACGATGGGATCAAATCCCAGATCAATAGCTTTTTGCACAATGGAATTAAGGTACCCATGCTCAATGAGGTGCTTTGCGCCTATACCGTCTGTCGTCACTGCCAATCGTCTAAAATCGATCTTCTCATCTTTAATTTTTGAGATCGCTTCCAAGTCACCCCTGACATCACCTTCACGTATCATCACGTGCAGGCCCAGCCGGAGTCTCTCCAGCGCCTCATCAGCAGTTATGGGCTCATGATCAGAAGAATTACCCGAAGCCACAAAAGCTGCCAACTTAGCATCCCTGGCCCCGGCCGCATGGCCTTCCAGCTTTTTTCCATGTGCGAGTGTAGTGGCAAAAAGATCGATAAGTTGATCGTTCCCCCGACATACCGGCACCCAGTTGCTTTCCCCAACTCCCAGAATTTCCTCACGTTCGAGTAGTTGATTGAATTCGTCGATGGAGATGGCATCTTTGTAGTCAGCTTGGCCATTGGCAAAAGTGGACCCGGCGGTAGCAAATATCTTGATCGGCTGGTCTTTGGTAGATTCCAAAAAATCCAGGACCCCTTCATATCCGAGAGCAAAACAGAAATCGAGCGTTTCCGAGATGATCGTGGTAGCTCCGCCTTTTATGGCATAGCGGAGGAATTCATCCAATGTGGCATGGGTATGCATCACATGCGCATGGCCATCGATGAGCCCCGGGATCAGCACTTTTCCGGAGGCATCGATAACTCTGGTTTCAGGGCCGATGGTATGGCCGGCATCTTCACCAACGTAAGCGATTCGCTCATCTTTGATGGCCACAGACCAGTTTTTGAGTATTTCTCCTGTATAGACATTGGCCACATCGCCGCCAACGATAGCAAGGTCTGCCTTTTCTTTTCCCAGTGCCACATTTACCAGGGATTGTATCTGAGCTGAGCTTTGTGATGTTGTCTTTTTCATTATTTCTCTCGTCATTCTAGAAATATTTTAGGACATCCCTCTCCCTTTATTGGAGGTGAATGACACTACGCAACTGAAGAGTAAGTGGTGAAAAAGCAAAAACGGGGATTACTAGCAATTTACAGCAACCGATGCTGTGGGCCACTTTCGGAGTCATAGCCAAAGTGCGCTCTCCCAGCATCGCCGATCCGCCTGCCCCCCGGTGTGCGTATGACGAATCCCATCTTAAGCAAAAACGGCTCCACAACATCAACCAGCGTATTGGTTTCCTCATTGATCGTGGCAGCTAAAGCCTCCACACCTACCGGACCACCATTGTAATTCTCCAGAATAGTAGTCAAGTACAAACGATCAAGCCTATCGAGCCCTGCATGGTCCACGCCCTCTTTGGTCAGCGCCTCATCGGCCAGTTTTTGGGTGATTTTTCCATCAGCTTTCACTTGAGCATAGTCTCTCACGCGGCGCAACAGTCGATTGGCAATACGTGGCGTTCCTCGAGATCGTTTAGCTATTTCCATCTCGCCGTCTTCTTCCATATCAACACCCAGAATCCCGGCGGAGCGTTTGACCACTTTGGTCAGTTCCTCCGGAGAATAATAGTCTAGATGATAGATCATGCCAAACCGGTCTCGAAGAGGCGGGGACAGCATACCAGCCCGAGTTGTGGCTCCAACCAGTGTAAAATGTTTCAATTGATAGGGGAGTGTTTTGGCAAACGCCCCTTTTCCATAGATAAAATTCACTTCAAAATCTTCCATTGCGGAATACAGATATTCCTCAACCGTACGAGATAACCGGTGAATCTCATCGATGAAAAGGACTTCGCCGTTATCCAGATTGGAAAGAATCCCCACTATGTCCACCGGTTTCTCCAGCGCCGGTCCCGCGGTATGGGTGATCTTGGTTTGCATCTCCTCAGCAACAATGTGAGCGAGTGTGGTTTTGCCCAAACCCGGGGGACCATGCAACAAAAGGTGTTCAACCGGCTCTCGCCGTTTCCCCGCTGCGGTTAACGCAATCTTAAGGCTCTCCACCACCTTACGTTGCCCGATGTACTCAGAGAGCGTTTCCGGCCGTAGGTTCCAGCCGAAACGCTCTTCCCCGGCCTGATCTTGTACCGGTTCCGGTTCCAGTTGCTGATCTTCTCCGCTGATGGACGGTTCGCGACTCATATCACTTTCTCTCCGCCCGGAACACTTCCCGAATCAGCACTTCGACTTCTTTTATGGCCGGGTTCGCTTCCAGAACCTCATCCACTTTGGCTTTAGCCTCAACCCTCTTGTAACCCAGCCCTGAGAGAACCTCGATCGCCTCGTCCTGCATACCCTTTTTGACTATCTTGGGCACACTATCGTAACCTTCGTCCCTGAGCAATGCGAACTCGGCAACCTTATCCTGAAGTGTGGCAATTATTTTTTGAGCAGTCCGAGCCCCTATACCAGGCATGCTCTGCAATACGGCGGCATCCCCATCTTCGATAGCATTAGCCACAGTGGAAACAGAAAACACAAACGCCTTGGCCGCTTTGGTCGGCCCGAGGTCCTCAACACCGATCAGCTTTTCAAAAAACTTCTTTGCTAACTCGCTGTTGAAACCCACCAACGTCGGGCGCGGTTGTCTTTCAGTAACGTGGTAGTAGATTTGAAGAGTGATCTCATCGCCCTCTGCCTTGCCATGATCTACGAGAGAACGCATTACGAACATGGGAAGTATAACCTCATACCCCACCCCATTCACATCCAATACAACCTTTGAACTTTCACTATCGATACTGGCGATATTCCCCTTCAAAAAGGAAATCATTTGCTCCCCCCTTTTGGAGACCGACGCGTCGGCGGTTCCCCCGCGGCAACCATCACCGGGCTGGTTACAGTCCAATAATGATTAATCGCCACCGCCAACGCATCGGCCACGTCATTAGGTGTGGGAATTTCCTTCAATTTGAGTCTGGCTTGAATCGCCCGTTGCATTTGTTCTTTGGATGCCCTTCCGTTTCCGGTAAGACACGATTTGACCTGAGTAGCCGAATAACTATAAACCGGAACACCTTTTTGAGCCCCTGAAAGGCAAATAACACCTCGGGCATGTCCCATCAGAATTGCTGTAGAGGGATGTTTATAATGGGAATACAGTTGCTCCAGCGCCATGCCTTCCGGTGTAAACAGTTCCAGCACCTGTATGATACCATTGTAAAGGCGGGAAAGTCTTACTTCCAGCGGATCTTCCGTCGACCCGGACCGAATCACTCCGCCTTCGATCAGTACCACATCGCGGCCAGCAACCTCAATCACACCGTATCCAGTGGTGTTCAGTCCGGGATCAATGCCTAGGATTCTCATCTTTTCTCAAGATTATATCATCAGCGGCCGAATTAGTGTGGCTTTTTCGCCACCAAAATCGTATCTTTCGAAGTGAGTACCGGTTCCCCGTTTTGGTTGTTTAATGTGATCGAATTAATAGCGATCCCCATATCAGGTTTGCTCTGAGACTCGCGCTTGTCGACGCATTCCATCGTCAATGATATCCGATCCCCCGGTCTAGCCGGATTGGGGAAACGCATATCGTCGGTGCCCAGTCGCCCCAGCGCAGCTGTTTCCTCTTCCTGTTGATGAAGCAAACAAGTCTGAATTGCCATTATGTGAGCACCCGGTGCAACCAATCCACCAAATAGAGAGTCCCTTGCGGCCTCTTCATCGATGTGAAACGGGGCCTGATCCCATCGCCTTCCGAACTCAAGAATCTCCTCTCTTGTAATGACATACTCACCAACCGTGGTCCTTTTGCCGACTTGGAAATCCTCAAAATAGATCATTCGTTCGATCTTTGTTTAAATACACATTCTGCTATTGCACATTCATTGCATGTTCTCAAACCAGATATGCTTTCTGTTCTTTTCCATTAATCAAAAACGGAGGTGTACTTAAAAGAAGATTACCGCTGTCAATTTCAACAAAACGTTGCTGATCAGTACCTACCCAGTTTGAAAAACGGCTGGTTACAATATGGTGCGTTACCGTACCTTCGCCGTGGGAATAAGTGCCGCTGTATGAAACGAACGTCTCGGCAGCCATCGCCTTTTCTTCAGCAGTACCACCGCGAAAATCATCAGATGCATATCGGCGGCGCTCCGATCGCATAATGGCTATGGAAAAATATCCTTCAGGTGTGTGTATGAGATAGCCTTGCGGACTACGCCCGTCAGGATATGTCACCTGACCATCTTCGCTTTTGACCTCGGTGGATACAATTCGCCACGTACCGACTACCGAGCCTTTCATCATAATCTACGATGAGCCTTCCGGCATCTCCAATAATTATCGAAACGCATGAAGGATAGCCGCAGTATCATAATACTGCTTGTGACTAACGATTTTGCCATTCTTCACCCGGAAAACCAGTACCCAGTCATGATCATACTTCTTACCGGTTGCTCGCACCACACACTGGTTCTTGCCCTCAACCATCACCCTATCCCCCTGGGCAACCAACGCATGAGTATCCATCACATACGGTTGCACCACCCCCCACATATCCTGAATAAAGTCCACTACGCCCTGACGTCCGTGGCGAGCCTTGGCCCAGCTAATTTCGGGTGGGGGATTCTGACTCACCGGGGATTCCCAGTAAACATCCTCATCCAGCGTCTCCAGCGCAGCCGGCAGCTTGCCAACCCCGATCAAGCTAATAAACTCCTGTACCACCTGCAAGTTCCTTCTTTCGGTTGCATCCATGATTCCCTCTTTACCCGGACTTTTTCCAGGTCATATGAGCCCTATGCAGTTTGATCCCCTCTAATAGTAAAGGACTGACAAGTGTTAACCTCTCACCTTCAATCTTGATACTACGTTCCTGTTTTAGATCATTCCATTCAATATGAATGCTGTTCTCAATAGTATGAATGATCTTGTCACCACTTAAAAGTTCATACCGTCCACTGTAAGCCCCGTAGGTTTCAAGGGCGATAGTATCCCCATCGGTTGATTGGAACAGGGTCCCATCAGCAGGTATGTTTTGAATCGACATACGCCCGTCCTCTAAATATGACAGCATTCCCTGCGGCTCCTGCCCCAATGGATAACTCGTTTGAGCGTCAACACCCACGAACTTCGATGATACAAGCTTCCACGTTCCGACAACTGATTCACGTTCAACTCCGGTTTTCGTTTCCTGAATCTCATCCAATTCATTAACAATGCTCTCTTTAAGAGCCTGCTTGCTCGGCACTGGAATAGGTTGACAGCAATCCAGTTCCGGATCATACATTAGTCTGTAGCTACCAGCATTACCCACTCTAGCTGCTGCTTCAAAACCACGCAACAGATAACTGCATTCATCGTTGAAGCATATGTACATGAAATCATTGGTCCAAGACGTAAACATAGTTTGGGGCACTGCCCATTTCTTAAGCTGCTCACCACAATGGGGACAGATCATGGTATTCTTAATCTCTTTTTTCCGTTGTTCTATTTCTTCTTTGCTTGGCATTTGGTCATGTTCAGACATGATTCACCTCACCTCCCTTTAAAAGCTCCACCTCTAGGCTATCACATTCCTTAATATTCAGGGATAGCATTCATCGTTTTTGTTCGATTTCACTCTCAGTTTCAGTATCAGTATAAGGCCCCTCTACCCAATAGGTTTGCTTGTGACCTTTACTCTGATAGTATTCCATCGTATTGATGGCCTCTTCTTCTGCAACGAAAGTGGTCATCAAAAACCGGTTTCCATTATCATCCTGGCGCATCAGCTGCCAGTGCGGCTTCTGATTGTTCATTGGTAAACTTCGGTTGGGAATATCGGGAATCAAATCATCAATGGATTTCTCGGCAAGGTTCTTTTGAGAAGCATACAACTCCCGTCAATAGTGTAAGAGTGCCCTCGTATCCATGAATATCAGCTAAAGCGGAGGTAATTCGTTCACTAAAGCGAATCTACAAAATCCGTGGTGAATTTGGTAACCGCTTCCCAGTTGGTATATTCGTATTCGTTTTTGGTGTAGGTATCGGCACCCACTCTCCTCGCTACAAGCTTGGCAGCAAAACGCCGCACGAAGTTGTAGTAAGGATATCGTAAGGCCCCGGCAAAGGCCGCCGTTTTTACCGGCTTCAATCCGGTATATTGGATGAAGTCATTAAGGAATTTATCTACCTGTTCCTTGTCTTGAGGCTTGGTTCCATATGCACTCAAGCAAACGCAGAAATAAGCGCAAGGCATGCTGTTAAAAGCAGCTTCGTTATTTTTAACCAGCTTTCGTATGGATATCTGGTGCACACCCAAGTTAATAGACGTACCGATTATTGCCGCATCAAAGTCCTTCGGCGTAAAATCGTCCGGAAGCTTATTGCCCTGAGCTTCTTCCACATCATGTCCCCTCGACCGCACAACCTCAGCAATGTGGTTGGCCACTTTTCGCGTCTGCCCATAGTTTGTCCCAAAGAGTATCAATATTTTTGCCATTAAATTCCTGTCATTGCAATCGTTTTACTTTACATCATCTAAGACTATATCAACTGCACTTCGTATAGCCACACCCATAACAGATATGGCATCCTTCCTGATAAACCAGCAATCCGCTACACTCGGGACACTGCCCCCCCATCACTCCACCCTGGGTAGAAGTTACACTCGACGCGATATATTCCGTCGTTTCATAATCGCCATCTCCATTCAGTGGGGTACGAGGCAGCTTATGATTCATTTGACGTTCTAACACTGTACCAATAGCATCAGCACACGAAAGAACAGCATGTCCTCCGGCCCAGGCGATAGAAGGGCACCTGATACCCTTAAGGTTTTTCACAACCGACTGTACACTAATCCCCGCTCTTAGCGCCATCGAAGTTAATCGAGCAACCGCTTCGAGCTGCGCTGAAGCACAGCCACCTGACTTACCCAGGCTGGTAAAGACCTCGCAAACCCCCCCTTCGTCGGAATTAACCGTTATGTAAAGCGTGCCGCATCCAGTGGTCATCTTCTCTGTAACACCAAAGGTAATAGAGGGCCTTTCTCGCGGCGCCATTCTACCGGGCTCTTCCGGTATCTCGATTGCCTCTTCAGTCTTGCCGGCAATATTGAGCACCTGTACATCCCGGCTGCCATCCCTATAAATAGTGATGCCTTTGCAGCCCTCTTTGTAGGCCATCAGATACGCATCGGATACATCCTCCCGAGTGGCCGAGTTCGCGAAATTGATCGTCTTGGAAACAGCGTTATCGGTATGCCGCTGGAAAGCAGCCTGCATCTTGATGTGAGTCTCCGGCGCAATATCATGGGAGATTACAAACACCTCTTGCGCCCACTCCGGTATCCCCTCAACACCACGTATCCTTCCCGTCTCTGCAAGGGTCGCCATTAGATCATCACTGTAGAAACCCTCTTTCTTAGCCACTTCCTCAAAAATAGGGTGCACTTCAACCAGTTTATCGTCATCAAGTATATGCCGGAAATAACTCAGGGCAAAAAGGGGTTCGATGCCGCTGGAACAGTTGGCGATAATACTCAGAGTGCCGGTCGGCGCAATCGTGGTTCGGGTGGCATTCCTGATCTTGGGCGATTTGGGTTTATCATAAATACTACCCCTGAATTCGGGGAACGCCCCCCTCTCTTTAGCCAGATCAATCGAGGCCTTTTTCGCCTCAGTGTCAATGAACTCCATGACCTCGCCACCGATTTTGAGAGCCTCTTCGCTGTCATATGGAACACCCAACCGAATCAGCATATCGGCAAAACCCATCACTCCCAGGCCGATCTTTCGGGTTGACTTGGTCATCTTTTCGATCTCTGGCAGCGGGAACTGGTTCATATCGATCACATTGTCCAAAAATCTCACGCAGCTTTTTACCACATTTGAGAGTTTGGCCCAATCGATCACCGGAATTCCTGCCTCTTCTCCGATCATTTTGGCCAGATTAATCGAACCAAGATTGCAGCTTTCATATGGCAGCAACGGCTGTTCACCACAGGGATTAGTGCTTTCGATCGGACCGAGATGAGGGGTGGGATTATTTCGATTGATTCGATCGAGAAAAACGACACCCGGATCGCCGTTGCTCCAGGCACGGTCGACCATCTTATCGAAAACCATCATCGCATCAATATGCCCAGAAACCTCCCTGGTACGAGGATTTATCAAATCATATTGAGTCCCATTTTCAACGGCCTCCATGAAAGGCTCGGTGGCAGCTACCGAAAGATTAAAATTGTTGAGAATATCATTGTTTTCTTTGGCAGTGATAAAACTCATAATATCCGGGTGATCTACGTTCAGAATACCCATATTGGCGCCGCGACGCATACCGCCCTGCTTGATCACATCCGTAGCCGAATCAAAGGCCCGAATAAAGGAAACCGGTCCGCTGGCTACCCCACCGGTAGAGCCGACCCGATCGCTTTCCGGGCGCAACCGGGTAAATGAAAAACCGGTGCCGCCACCGCTTTTGTGTATCATCGCTGTGTGTTTAACAGCATCAAAAATCGAATCCATAGAATCTTCCACCGGAAGCACGAAGCAAGCAGAAAGCTGCCCCAGTTCACGCCCAGCGTTCATCAAGGTGGGTGAGTTGGGAAGGAATTCCAGGTTAGCCATCAAATGATAAAACTCTTCTTCCCAAGCACTGATATCTGCCTTCTGATCGTATAACCTTTCGGCTGAAGCGATGAAGAGTGCCACCCTTTTAAACAGGTCTTTAACAGTTTCGCAGGGATTCCCTTCGGCGTCCTTTCGGAGGTATCGGCGTTCCAGCACTACTCGGGCATTGGTCGAAAGTTCGATAGCCTCGATTTTTGGTTTCACTGCGCTCCCTTTCTTGCGAGGTTGATGAGCTGCCGTTTCCCGAACAGGAGCAAGAGATACTTCAGCTAGCACTTCCTTGACCTTTTCTTCGACCTCCTCTTTTGAAATCTTGGACCTACTCTTTTCAGCTGAAACTAGGCCCTCCATTCCCGGGAATGCTACACGAATTGGCTCTGAACGAACAAGGCGCTGTATGACTAGTTCTGTTAGTTTTTCAATGGTCTCTCGATCCGCAACTCCACTCGAATCAGCAGCATTGAATACTTCCTTGGCTATCATATTTTTCAACTGATCACCTGAACCACTCATTTTACGTTTCGTTACCATATAATATATTCCTTTCTGCTTTATTGAGTACTGAATCGCAAATACAATTCAGCTGTGTCTCTCAACTCCCTTAGTTCATTCTCAATTTGTTTATCAATAACTGTGCAATCTCCTCGATGCTCAACTCCTCTAAGGAAACATAACCTATTGTCGGATTCAAATCAGCTAATTCTGACCCATCTACTTTGATAGGAAGAATGTAATCTTTGCCTTTTTCTTTGAGCAACCGGGCTAGGGCACTCCTGAACTCAAGGTTCGGCCACTCACGAATACAATACTCAGTAGAGACAAGAATCACACAATACCGTGATCGCTCCCTGTAAATACCATCAAACAAACTATAGAGGTCATTTCCCCACGTATCTTCTTTGTAAAAGGCATCATAGAAAACAATAAATCCAGCATCCCTAACCAGTGTGGCCAAGACTTCTGCATACTCCCTTTCAGTTCCTGCAAAAGAAATCGCCACATCGAACTCGATTTCGTCGAAGTTACGGAGAATCTCTCTTTGCCCTGCAATTGATATGTTTCTTTTCGGTGTAAGAAAAACTTGGTCCAGAACCTCTTTTACCTTGGTCTGTATCTCTTCTTCGGAGACCTTCGTCCTGAAAGGTCCAATCTCAACCAGGTCTTCCCATCCAGGCAATACTCCCGGCGTAGGCTCCAGAAAATCCAGCCGCCCGAGTACCTGTTCAACCATCTGTTCCACCACTTCACGATCGGGAAGGCCCGTCGATTCCGCAGCTGAAAACACGGCCTTGGCAATCCGGTTCTTAAGTTGACGATTTGAAATGTTGTTTTTACTACGTTCTGTAGCCATTGTACTCACGCTGTTTTATTCACCATTATTATTAAGTTCATCCCCGGACATTAGGGGCAACTGACTGCCCTTTTCCGGCTCTTCTACTAGATCATCCACGACCTTTTTTAGACTGCTGATATCGGCAAAAGACCGATACACACTGGCAAACCGAACATAGGCAATCTGATCGAGAGTAAGCAGCCTCTCCATGACCATTTCACCAATTTTGGAGCTGGGGACCTCAGTCCGTCCCGTACGCTGTATCTCATATTCGATGTCATCAATCAGTTTCTCTACCGTACCAGTAGGAAGCGGGCGTTTCTGGCAAGCTCTGCGAAGTCCGTTCAAGAGTTTTTCCCGATCGAAAGCTTCCCGTCGCTGGTCTTTTTTCACAATACTCATGGTGCTATTATCCACCCGTTCATAAGTGGTAAACCTGGCACCACACTCCAGGCATTCTCGCCGACGCCTTATACCCATCTCTACACTACGGGAATCAGTCACTTTTGAATCGCTATAACTACATTGAGGACATCTCATTGAAACACCATATCTTGTATCCGTGCACACAATCTACCACAAGATGTAGGGGCTGTCAAGGCAAAAATACGTAAATAGGAAATAAAGATTTGGGGCAGCTTGAAATGGTTGAGTCTGTATTCTGAACAGCTATTTTACCGGCGGTTCATACCGTTCATAATAACCCAGCAATTTACCATCCGAATCGCGGACGGCGCGCATGTAAGCCCGGTGTTTTTCACTATCGGTGATGAGGCGTTCTTCTTCCCCATTATGCATGGCTGCCAGTATTTCGATAATCATCTGCCGGGATTGGGCATTGTGGCATTCCAACAATGAACTCCCGATAAGATCGGCTCCACCACGCTCTTTGTACCTTTCAATGGCAGCTTTGTTCATATACCGAATGGAATGTTGGGTGTCAGCAAATACGACCGGACATTTGAAGCTGTTCAGGATCGCAGTCATGAGATCAAATCCAATCATGCCCTGACCTCCATTTAGTGAATAACCTGATCCCTAATCAGCCTTTCTATCTCCGATTCATCCAAACCCAGCAACTCACCGAAAACGTATTCATTGTGCTCGCCGAATAACGGAGCCGGGCGCTTAACTTCCAGTGGAGTTTCCGAAAACTTCCACACCGGGGCTATCACCTTTTTCTTCCCCAGTACAGCATGGTCGACCTCCGCCCAAAAACCCCTGGCCTGCAAATGGGGATCATTCCACAAATCTTCACTGTTGCAGGACGGGGTAGCTGCCACACCCTCTGCCTGGAGCATCTTCATCACTTCGGTGTGGGTGAAGTTGATCGTCCAGCGCTCGATCAGTTGGTCCAATTCCGCTTGGTTATGCCATCGAGTAAAGCTATCGGCAAACCGCTCGTTTTGCGCCCATTCCGGGTGTCCGGCAACTGCGCACAGAGCCCTGAATTCCTCGTCGGTAGCCACAGCTATACTGATCCACTTGTCATCACCCTGGCATCGATACACATTATGTGGGGCCATAAACAGGTCCTTGTTCCCCCTTCGGGTTTGGTTCCTGCCATTCATGCAATAATCCATGAACACTTCGCCCATGAAAACGCTGGTCGACTCAGTGGATGAGAGGTCGATAAACTGTCCTTCTCCTGTACTCTGTCGATGAATTAGAGCTGCCAGAATCGCAAAAGCAGAGCTGGTGGCACTGAGAAGATCGATCTCCCCAGAAAGCCTTATAGGGTCTTCCCCCTCATAGCCGCTGATATAGGCAAAACCGCTGATAGCGCTAAACAAAGGAGCATAGCCGATGTATTCCCGTTCCGGACCGGTATTGCCGCGTGCGGATGAAGACAGCATGATGATGTCCGGCTTGACCTCCCGCAGAACTTCATAGCCAAGCCCCAGGGCATCGATTTTACCGGGGCGCATATTCTGCGCTACCACATCGCTGATCTTGACTAGCCGCTTGACCAGATTTACGCCTTCAGGCTGACTCAAATCGATATTGGCACTAAGTTTCCCGAGGTTCATATCATTGAAAATGGATGAATGATCGGGTTCATCGAACCATTGGCCTGTCGTGAGAGAAAAGACACGTGAGTGATCGATACGCTTGCGGCTTTCGATCTTGATGACCTCGGCGCCAAGTAGTGCTAGAATACTGGTCGCCTGTGAACCTGCCCAGGCCCAGGCAAAATCTACCACTCTTATACCTTCCAGCGGATATTTCACCATTTCAAATGATCCCCGCTTTTCTCAGTTCCACCAGGTCTTTCCGGGTGTAGCCCAGTCTCTGGCAAAAAATCTGCTCATTATGCTGACCCATCATAGGAGCTGGCTTTTCGACCGCCCAGGGAGTCTCCGACATGATGAACGGCGCTCCGGCTTGTTTGATCTTCCCGGCAACCAGATGCTCAACATCCACAAAAAATCCACGTACCCGGTGATGCTCTGAGTTGACTACATCCGCAGGCGAATTGACTACAGCAAAAGGGCAGTTGGCCAACTGTCCCTTGTGATACAGTTCTTCCTTGGTATAGTGCTTGGCCCATTCGAGCACACGAGGCCGGATATCGCTAATAAAACGTTTCCCACGTTCTTCCCCATTCAAGTAGACAGGATCGAGCGCCCACTCAGGACTTCCGATCAACTGCACGAATCCTTGCCAGTGATGGGTTTCGTTTATCTGAAACACGATGTGGCCATCCTTGCACGGCACGATATCGCCCAGTAGGCCGGAGAGATTCACAAATCTTGTATCGCTTTCCCCATCATTAGGGAACTGCGGTGCATTAACCCGATTTAGCGCAATCAGCGCCTCCTGTTTGGAAACATCGATGTGCTGACCCTTGCCGGTCATTCGTTGAACATACAAGGCCGCCAGAGTAGCCGTAGCAGCACTCAATCCGCTCCCGTATTCGCCAAGCAATCCGCCAGGCTGTATCGGCTCTCGATCCAGCCATCGTGAGACCCACGGTGTCATATAACCAAGCATGCCGGAATGAATTAGGTTCAAAGGATAGGCTTTATAATCCGCATGGGGACCCGTCTGCCCAAAAGGCGTGATCGAAACCATTATCAAACGGGGACTAATTCCGCACAAGTCCGCATAGCCAAGACTCAAATTATTCATGGTTTGCGGGGGACAATCCTCGATAAAGATATCCACATCTTTGAGAATACTCTTAAAAATACCTTTGCCGGTGGGAGAATCCAGGTTGAGAGTGATACTCAGCTTGTTGGTGTTCAGATAAAGAAATAGAGCGCTCTTTTCTGGATGAGGGATATCATCGGGAAAGGGTCCTCGTTTTCTGGATTCATCTCCCATATCAGGAGGTTCGATCTTGATGACCTCCGCTCCAAGATCAGCTAATGACTTAGCACAATACGGAGCGGCCACAACACCACCATACTCCAGTACTCTGACTCCCTCAAGTGCCTTTTTTTTCATGGCTCAAAGCGGGCTACAAAAGACCCCCTAGTTTCGAATTATAGCATCGCGTACATGGACCGGTAAACCAACCTGCGATCAGTTGACAACCAATATCGGTTGATATATCATTCGAATGTGTAATCGGGGCGGTTAGCTCAGTTGGTTAGAGTGCTTGCTTGACATGCAAGAGGTCAGTGGTTCGAGTCCACTACCGCCCACCATAGCTGTTTCTTGCCTTCTATCAGATTTTCCCTCAAAACCTTCGTGAACACTTTCAATTGATTTTGCATCTAAGGAAGCTCTGATCAAGGCACCTAAAGTCTCTTTTTGGGCCTGTTGTTGCTGAAGAAGTGTTTCACAAGCTCGATTGTTGTGATATTCTGATCTGATTTTCCCCTTTCCAGGGGGATTTCCCGGGTTTTGGGCATACTACGCCCTTGTCATCAACAAGTGTTTGCGAACCAAGTACAAATTGGCTAACGCAAACAGGCTGAACACCTGTGCCGCATTCTTGAGTAAA
>Ga0233431_1000208_pt1 | contig 137087 bp, 129 predicted proteins | sample SI_118_April2016_FD_179867 | JGI IMG/M metagenome (GOLD analysis project Ga0233431, IMG submission 179867) | Seawater microbial communities from Saanich Inlet, British Columbia, Canada - SI_118_April2016_200_MG | ecosystem: Environmental > Aquatic > Marine > Inlet | place: Canada: British... | reverse complement strand
GGCCCACAGCCGCATTGGCCCGCAGATCCAGGGATTTGAATATGTCCGATTGCGCAACGCCCCCGCCCCAGAGAAACCATTTCTTGGTCAGAAACCGTTCATAGGTAGCCGACCCCAGCCAGTTGTCTTTGCTCAATTTGTTCTTGCTATACTCTTTGTGGAATTCCGCATAGAATTTCAAGACATGGGGCATCTTAAAAATTTTCAGGTTCCCGATCAGGCTGTATTTTTCAGTATTGGTATTTCCGGTCTCCTTGCTGGCCCCGGCGTTAACATTACCGGTGAAATCCCAGGTGGCAGGGGGTTTGGGCCGGTCCATTGTCTTGACCCGGGCCAGTTTCAAAGGTGGTGGCGGTGCACCTTCCTCGGGCTTTAACACAAGGTCTCCCGCCTGGGATGTGGTCAACTTGCCTGTCACGGTTTTATTATCCCCCAGGGATACCTCCATGGGCTCATCGGTAGTGAGTTTTGCCACCTGATCCCAGCTGATGTTGATTTTCCCCGCATAGCTGGTTTTAAACACCAGCTTCCCCTGGGTCAAGGAAACCACCGTGCCTTGAATGCGATCGCCGTTTTTCATGACAACCTCATCCGCCTGGCATGGATTTGCAGTCTGTAAAAGCAAAAATGCCGCCAGAAATCCAATCCGTAAAGCGGTTATGGTTTTTTTCCCTGACTCCCTACGTCCGCATGATACTGAAGCCTCAGCCTTATGGTTAAATGCCATCATGAAATTAACCTACCCCCCATTCAAAAAAACGAATAAAACCCTGACTGGTATCTGCACGAACCAGAAGGGGAAGCCCATTTTGTAATGTGTGGGCGATTATAGAGAAGCGGCAGGCCGGTGTCAATAAAGCTCGTGGACGAAAAGATGTCCCTGTGTTAAACTTTTATAAAAAGGTTCCTCTTAAAAAGGAGTGAAAAAATGAAACACGATCACAGATTTTCCTGCATGATGCTTGCTGCCGCTTTGATGCTCCTGATGGCTGCAGGCAACCCTGTGTCAGCGGCCCCGGTACTGCCTTCAAACAACGGGCAGCTCGTCCTCAAGAAAGTGACGTTGTTTAACAACGGTGTGGGATATTTCCAGCTTGGGGGCAACGTCATGGCGGGAGAAGAAATCCCGCTTCGTGTGAAAACCAACCAGATGAACGATCTCCTTAAAAGTCTTACTGTCCTGAATTTAACCGGTGGCCAGGTGAGCAGTATTGTTTATGACAATGACAAAACCATTCCTCAGAAGTTGGATGAATTCAATTTTAAATTACGGAAAGACCAGGGACTGCCCCAAATCCTGAGACAGCTTCAGGGAAGCGAAATTCAAGTTTTGACCGGCGGCTCTCCCATCCGGGGAACCATCATGGGGGTGGAAAAACGCAATATTCAGGATGAAAAAGTCATTGTACCATGGTTTTTTCTGACCATCATGGACTCAAACGGTCAAATGCGCACGTTTGACACCGGTGAAATCACCGGAATAAAACTGGTTGACGCAAAGCTCAATAAAGATCTGGACCGATATCTGTCCATTCTGTTTCAAAAGCATCAAAAAAATGGGAAAACCGTGACCATAACACCCACAGGAGAGGGGCCCCAGGAACTCCTGGTGAGCTATATAACGGAGGTGCCGGTATGGAAAGCCACCTACCGCATTGTTCTTCCGGATGCGGGCAAAGGGAACAACCCTTTTCTACAGGGGTGGGCCATCGTCGACAATGTCAGCGGAGAAGACTGGCAAAACGTACAGCTCTCCCTGGTCAGCGGTCTGCCCGTTTCATTTATCCAGGAGCTTTATACGCCGCGATTTAAAAAACGCCCCGAACTCAAAATGGATGATGAAGATGCCGTAGCCCCTGCCGTTCCGGAGGCGGTCATGAGCGAAAACCGAATGTTGATGGCGGCGCCTGAAAGCCCCAAGAAAAGGCCCGGCGCTGCCGGAAAAAAGGCCATGGCCCGAAGATATAAAGGTGAGCCGGACATGGCGCAAAGCATTCGCAAATTGAAAGCCCAAACCGTCACCCGCGAAGTGGGAGACATGTTTGAATACCGCATCGACCATCCCGTCACCATAGATCAGAATCGCTCAGCGCTGGTACCCATTGTTTCAAAGGAGATTGAAGGCCGGGCGGTGGATCTGTACAACGAAAGGACTCGAAAACAAAACCCCCTGGCAGGGATAAAGCTTAAGAATACAACGGGGCTAACCCTCGAAGGGGGGCCTTTGACGGTGCTCAAGGGCGGAACTTATGCGGGGGAAGCCTTTGTCAAAAGCCTCAAGCCCAATGAACAGCGCTATATCACCTATGCGGTTGATCTGGGCCTTCATGTGAACACCAAAAAAGGAACCACAACCGAACCGGTGGATCGGGTGGTGATCAACCGGGGGGTCATGCGCCTTCACCGGGGGGTCATTGAAACCAAGGCCTACACCCTCAACAATAAGAACGCCAATTCCAGAACCGTGGTCATCGAACACCCATACCACAGCAAGTGGAAACTGTTGCAACCCGAAAAACCCCTGGAGATCACAGATAATTATCTCCGTTTTGAGGTGACGGTTCCTGGCAATGCTGAAACCGCATTTATGGCCAAAGAAATTCGGGACGTGTGGGAAAGTATTTCCGTCAGCAATCTGACCCCTGACAACATCCTCATATTTGCCCGTCAAAAATACCTGGACGATAAAACCCTCAAACAGATGGAAAAAATCGTTGCCGCTAAAGCCGAGTTGTCACGCATTGCAACCGGGTTGAAAGCGATTAATCAGGAAAGGCAACAGATATTTGGAGATCAGAAAAGGCTTCGTGAAAACCTTCATGGTCTGGGCCAGACCTCTGAAGAAAAAGGACTTCGAAGCCGCTATATTCAGTTGCTTGACAGCCAGGAAACCCGACTGGGGAAAATTGAGCGCCAGAAAGAATCCCTGCAAGCCCAGCAGAAGACCCAGCGAAAAGCCCTTGAGATGCTCATCGGCAACCTGAGTCAGGATTTAAGACTTTGAGATTTAAGGTCCTAATTTCCCGGATGGACAATCAGCTTCTGCCCCGGGTGAATGGGATCTCGCGGACTAATGCGATTCCAGATGAACAGTGCGGTGACCGGCACATTGTGGCTGCGGGCGATGGTGGAGAGATTGTCACCCGGCCGCACCACGTAGATCCGGCCTTTGTGGTTCTCAGCATAGGCTTTGAGCAATCTGGAGAACCGTTTCTGAAAACCCCGCAAAGACCCTTTTGGTATAAGGAGTTCGTGGTCGCCTTCTGCAAGATAGTGCCCCCGGACTTCCGGGTTGAGATCCTTGATGACCTTGAAACGGGTCTTTGCCGCCTTTGCCACAAGTTTGATGGGCGTTTCTCGGTCGCATTTCAGCTGAACCCTGTCAAAGGATAAAAGCGGGTAGCGGTCTTTCGCGGACAGGGTGAAACCATACCTTTCCGGATCGGAAAAAATGAGTTTGATGGCGAGGATGCGAAAGAGAAAGTGCTGGGTTTCAAGGGGCAGATAAAGGTCGTAGTAATTCATGGCGCCCTGGGCCAGTATCTCACCCATCAGACCTTTTTCTCCCATATTGTAGGCGGCGGCGGCCAAAGTCCATGAACCCAGTTCCTGGTGAAGGGATTTGAAATAGCGGATGGCGGCCCGGGTGGATGCGAACGGGTTCCGTCTTTCGTCGATCCGGTCGTTGATGACGAGCCCATATTTTCGCCCGGTGGGTCTGACAAACTGCCAGAAACCGATGGCCCCCCGGCTGGATCCCGCATGGGGTCTCAAAGCACTTTCTGCAATGGCCACATATTTGAGGTCATCGGGCAGCCCGTTTTTCTTGAGCAATTTTTCCATATGGGGCAGATAACGTCCCGCCCGTTTCAACCACAGGATCACCTGGGGTCGATTCCAGAGGGCCAGCAGCAGTTCCCGCTCGAACCGTTGTCTCACATCCGGATTGTTCATGGGGACCGGTTCACCACAGAAATTCTGGCCGGGGGGAATTTCGAGCGATGCCATCAAAGCGGGAATCCGTGCCGGTTCAATGGGTTTTGCTTCGGCAGTCTCTCCGAACAGAAACCCGGCAGCCATTAGCAATATGATAAGCCATCTCATGTGCTTTCCTTTCCGCCTGAACTCAGGACCTGATGGCGCCGCCTCAGGTAAAACCTGTTCCCGCGGTGCATGTATAACAATGATCAGCCACGGCAATGGGGCTCCCTGACGGCGGTGCCCCCGCCATTTCGGATACATGAATCTTTTCTTTGCCCATGTGAAGTCCCTCTGCCATGTTGAAATCGCAATCGTAGAGATATCCGTCCCATGAAACGGAAACCTGGGTTCTGCACATGAGTCCTTCAATGGCACAGGCATTAAAGCTTGATACAAGACGTTCCACATAGGATTCAAAATTCCCCGTTTCTTCAAGCCAGTTGCGGAACCGTCCCAGAGGGACATTGGCAAAAGCGAAGAGATTGTTGAAAACAATGCCCCACTTTTTCATGAGCACTTCACGAAATCTCTTTGACAATTGTTCCTGAGGGGCGGGTAAGAATGCCCCCGGAGGGTTGCACACGAGATCCAGTGCCAATCCTGTTTCTATTCGTCCATACCCCATATTATTGAGTTTCCGGAGGGCGGCGATGCTCTTCTGGAAAATACCCGCTCCCCTCTGAGCGTCCGCTTGAGCTTCGTTAATAGAGGGTAAAGAGGCAACGATGTGGACTCTCTTCTCCCTTAATAAATCCATCAAATCATCCCCCTTTCCATCGTCCAAAGCCGTCAAATTGGATCGGAACATGATTTTCTGGGTCAGGGGGGAGAGACCTTCGATGAGCCCATAAGTATTCGGATTCAACTCGGGAGCGCCGCCGGTGATATCGATGGCATCAAAGCAACTCTTCTCGGCATAGGCCATAACCCCGTCCGCTGTTTCCGAGTCCATATTTTCCGTTCGACCGGGCCCTGCGTTCAGATGACAGTGGCGACAGGTCTGATTGCACAGGAGCCCCACGTTAACCTGAAGGATCGTCGTCTTTCTCCGTTCCAAATTGAGGCCATACCTCAAAAGGGCCTGGTGGAAAGGCTCCGGTGTCCTTTCGGTCGTCCTGATTTCCTGTAAAGCGTCATCATTCATGGCCTGTGACCCCCTCTACATGGAGAGCTTTTCCGCGATATTACGCATTTGTACGCCGTGTACCAGGGATGCGCCTCCCCTGATTGCCGTCACCACATGGACGGCCTCCGTCATTTCCTCCAGGTTGGATCCTTTCTCCAGACACCCTTTGGTGAAGGCATCAATGCAGTAGGGGCATTGTACGGCATGCGCGACCGCCAGCGCAATCAGCGATTTCTCCCGCTCGGTGAGGGCGCCTTCGGCGAAGACCGCATTGTAATAGTCAAAGAACTTCTCTGACAACTCGGGGGCCTGCTGACCTATTTCGGGAAATTTGGGTAAATCTTCCGGTTTGTAGTACGTCTCCATGATAAATCTCCTGTTTTTCCTGTTAGATGCTGATCGTAATGGTTTTTGAACCTTTCCTCCATGCGGACCATTCAATGATTCAGGTTCCAGTCATAGAAAAGATATTCCATCCTGATCCCGGACCCGTTCTTCTCCATGAAAGTCCAATTTTCATCTTTGTCCAAATATCGAAGCAAGAACTTCCGGATTCCCGTTTTCCCTTCGAAATCCCTCTCGTACCAATCAAAAATCTGGGACAGAAATATCTTGTTCTTTTCAGGTAAAACGATGACTTCGGAGCTGTTCACAAAGTTCTTCGCAGCCATGTCGAGCTGGTCATCAATTTTTTCCGCATCGTAGAAGCGGATCGGAGCACAGGATCTTGATCCACAAACAAGGGCAAAATGGATCCTCGGATCCATCTTTTTGAGGCTGAATTCGAGGCGCGGGTCTTTCCTGCCGAAAACAGGGGATATCTCGTAGGGAGGACGCGCATTGGCTCTCAAGATGCCGTGTTCCACCGCCTCAGGTGAAAAGGAAAAATCGCCGATCCGGTAACTGATCTTCCCGAAAAAATTGGAGATTTCCTTTACAGAGGACTTGATCCCCGTTTCCACTATACCATGGATCACAATGGCATTGTAGATATTGATCCAGAAAGCCAGTTTTTCTTCATCAGAGGAAAGACTCCCGAGTTCAAAACTTCGAAGCCCTGCGGCCACCTCCTGGTATAGATGATAATCCGCCGAATTTTTCATGCCCCCGTAATCCACCCTGCCCCGATGCAGGTCATAGAACCTGTTTTTCAGCTTACCCATGGCGGCCATCAATTCCGATGCAGGTGAGTTTGAAGAATAAGCCCGGCCATCATCTAATAAGTTTAATACTTTCATCTCGTTAAGACGATTTTTTCTGTGAGGCTTCAGCCAATCGAGGCGATGCTTGTCTTCGCTGTAGTATTCATAGACCAGATCGAGGAACAGGGCTGCCGTCCAGGAAAACCCGTCAGAGCCATACCCTTTCCCCGTCCGGGAGTCGAAATACTCATGAAAGCCAAAGCGCATGGGAAGCTGGATCATATCCCGGTTCATGGCATCGGCCTTTTCCACATACCCGTACCCCTTCAGTCCCCGGGAAATCATCCAGTTCATGTTGATCCAGACAGGCCCGCGCCAGTAGTTCCTGGAATCAAAGTCTTCCCGGGTCATGTCGTAATTCGGGACGGTGAAGCAGTTTCCCTGGTGAAGGGCGCAGAACGCAATGGAGTCGAGCGTTTCAAAAAGGGTTTGGGCCTGTTCCCTGGAAGCGGCACTTGCGAAAAGTGGCAGAAAACCGGCCGCGGTGGCGGAATGAATGAGGTTCCCGTCCACCGTGTCGAAGGACTCAAACTGCCTGCACTGAGGACACCAGAGTTGGCTCGATATGGCGCTGGATGTCCTCTCCACCCACTCCGCCACTTCAGAAGTGTCTTGCTTCAGGAGATCGGCTATCATCAGGAGGTCTCTATTGGCCCGACACAAAATGGAATTGAATAAGACATCCTTAACCATGAAAGGGCATTCCCCGCGAATGTCTTCTTCTCTGTAGCCCAGGCGCCTGAAGAGATCCACAAGGTAAACATAGCGATCGTACTCTTCGTCGCCCGGTCTTTGATCGACGGGAATGCCGTGCTTCAGGTCTTTTCGTTCGTAGCCGGGAAGCGCTTTCCGGTCGACCCGTATCTTCTTCAAGGGTTTATCCCACGCAGGGGAGTTGTCCAGGCCTGACTCCCATGGGTGTCGGATATAAACAAGACCGGAGCCGTCGGGATCTCTTTCGCGATAAAGATAACGATGGAGGGCCATGAGCCTGGGATACATGAAATGGAGAAAATCGTTTGCCCCTGTTCCGTCACGGGCGCTCTCATAGATATGCCAGCAAGCAGTCGCATGAATGGGCGGCATGGTGATCCCACTGGTGGGTCTTCCATCGGGGGCCTGCCAGAAATCGGGCTCAGGGAAGTAGTGACCCAACGCCTCGGGGTTAAAAACGATCTGGGGTACCATCCCGTTCGGCCATTGGTGAGCAAACAGAGACTTCAATTCCTGCCGCGCCTTTTTCTGATCGTAGTGGGCGTTGCCAATGGCGATGAAAGCGGAATCCCAGTTCCACTGATGGGGATACAGGCCGGGGGAAGGCCTGGTGTATGAACCCGTCCAGTTGGCCTTCAGCACTTGCCGTGCTGCCTTGACATACTCCTTGAATCCTTTGGCGCTAAAAAGTCCGAACATATTGAATCTCAACCGGTTCTGCTATTGCCCATTGAGGGACCAGTCATAATCAAGATATTTGACTTTAATGTCTTTCTGATTTCTTTTCAACGTCTCCAGGAGTTTCCCCTTGGCGTATTTCAGAAAGAATCCCACAATGTCATCGTTGAAATCCTCTGCGTACCACTTAAAAATGCTGCTCACGTAAAGAGTGTTCCTTTCCAGCCGGTTGTACCCAGGGTCATTGATGAACGCTTCCGTCATCTCCGTGAGCTGCTGCCCCAGGACATCGCCCTGATAGGGCTCTGACCTCAGAGGAGGGCAGCTTTTAGACGCACAGTTGACCACGAAATGAATCCGCGGATCCTTGAAACGGGGACGGAGGATGTCGTGTTCAATATTGTCCAGGGTAATGACTTTTCCGTTGATACGAGCAATTTTCTTTTGCCATGGGCTCTTGAAAAAGCCCCCCAGATCTTTGATGGATTTTATCCCGGGGTAATCACTCAAAATGAGTTTTATGGTCCACGCGTTGTAGGCATTGATATAAAAAGCGAACTGCTCGTTTTTGGGAAGGGCCTTTGCGTCCGTCTTCTCCAAGGTACTGAGATACTGATTGAGTTTCGTCTCTTCCTTCTTGAATCCTTGATAGTTCACCACGCCGTTTTTTACATATTTCTCAAGTAATTCAGCATAAGGCGTATGATCTACCGTGGCCCCCGGCCAGGCCGGCGCCGCCAAACCCATAGATCCACAGAAAAAGAAAAAACACAGGACCACGCCCATGCGCCACCTTTGGTTATTCATGATCGGCTCCTCTGTAGACGAACACTACCCATCAAATGTTTCGCCGGGAATTCTTATTTCTGTGCCCTGTTTTTATAGAATCTAACAAGGCCCAGGACATCCTGCGGGACGAAACGGCCTATGGGTCCTGAGCTGTAGACGGCAACCTCAATGGTTTTATCCGGACGGAGCAGGAAGCATGAGGGCTGGATAAATTTTCTATCCTTTTCATAAAATACACCTGTCTTCGCGCAGGTCGTCTCCATATCCATGCCATAGGCAACGGGGTAGGAGAGCGCCAGTTTTTCAACAAATGCTTCTGTCTTGTCGAGGGGGTCTACGGAGCCGGCAACGATTTTGATTCCTTCATTCTCAAAATCTTTAAGAACCGACTGAAAATCAGCCAACTGCTGACTGCAAAATGGTCACCAGTATCCACGATAGAGCAGAAAAACAGCGTACCCTTCACCGAGCTCTTGAGGAATCCTCAGCGGTTCTCCGGAAACGAGGCGCAATTCCATTTCAGGGAAAAGATCATTGGTATCCAAAAAGTTAGAATTCAATCTGGCCATGGTGTTCTCCTTTCTTTTATGTCAAACAGAGGCTCCATAAGATATGGTTTTCCTCCTGCCCCATTAAAAGGGACGGTTATCCTTGTTTCATGCCTGATCCATAGGCATTAGAAGCAAGGTCCCGATCAACCGTAAGGATTTATCCTCTTCTTTCAGACATCTTTCCTTAACGGCCTTCAGAATTTGACCCGCCGCGGTTTCCTGCCAAAACCAATCATTAAACTCCCCGCTTGACGGAAAATCCGAACCGGGGCGGGCCGTTGCGGCCTCGAAATAGAACGCTTTAAGGTCCTGGGCGGCAAGTCGAAGGGCTGTTGCAAGAGCGAGATCCGCTTTGGGGATCACCGGTTGCTCTCCCGTACCAAAGGCGCTGAGCAATTCCGAAGCGACGTCGGGTGCAAATTCCACCACCGCCGTGCGATCGCGCTTCTCCAGGTTCAGATCGTACCAGGGGTAGAGCTCTGCGACCTCACGCCTGAAAGCCGATCGCAGCTTTTCCAGGTCGTTCTCCTGGCTGATCTGTTGTGTGAAGCTCACAGGACAGGACCAGCCATCCAGGCCTTTATCATGCCCGTCCGCGCCTTCAGGGGCCTCCTCGGGGAAGTCCACGAGGAGCGGACCCTCAGGCGCATCCAGCAGCTCAAGAGCTGTCAGAAGCACTCGGTGTTGGAGTTCCGGATTCTCAGGGGCTCCCAGGGGACGACCGAGTTCAAAGGGAACCCAAAGCGCCCGGGGAGGGCGGATCGTCTCCGTATGCTCGCGGATCAGGCTGATTTGCGTAGTGGGGATTCCTTCACGTTCCAGATAGTGCCCCAGCGCGCCCACGGCGCGCGTGCAGTGGGGTCAAACCGGTACCAAAAGGACCGCATCCACCCGGTCTCCTTTCAAGAGCCCGGGCAGATTCCGGGCCGCCGGCTCCATTTCAGAGGGATCTGTGGCGCCCATGAAGGAGTAATGATACGCGGCCACACTCCCGATGATCCCTTCCGCGGCGAGTTCCTTCAGCCGGTCCAGGGGGAACACAACGTTCCAGTCCCGCTGGAAACCGGTACGATCATAGTTGGTGGAGATATGGGTCATCACCAGGTCTCTGGCTTTGATGTCCCCCGGGATCACCCGATAATCTCCCGACATCCCCTCAAAGGGCCGATCACCTCGTCGCTGAAGTCCTGCGGTGGAGATCAGGGCAACGCGCCTCTGTGAAAGGGATTGTCCCGAGACCCACGGTTGATCTTCAAAAGAGGGGCAGGGAAGTTTGGTCAGGTGGGAGCGCATGGGCTCCGGCATTCGGTTAAGCTGGGCCATTAGAAAATTCCTTTTCTTGAAGTTTAAAAAAGAATATCATAAAATTTCAATAAGTTTTCTTTACTTTGATATACGATATTATTCATTATTGTAGATGTCAATGGGTGTTGCGCGGGATTTTGGGACTCAGAGATGTGCTTATGATCCCGAATACTGACTGCAAGGACTTCCATAACATGAAGAAATAAGAGGATCGGTTAAGCGAACCGTCAGGATAATATCATCTTCCAACAGCAAAGGGCGAATCGTATGCAAGAGAAAACGACCCCCATGTGTGAAGCAACGGAGCAGGTATTTTTTGCCGTGTGCCGAGACTGTGGAAATTTTTGAAAGACGCATCCTTTGATCACAAACGGTGTGAGTGCGGCGGCGTATACCACGTGGACTGAGCCTTGGCAACTACCCGGAAGCACGGACACCTGCAAGGAATAACGGCTAAGGAGAATGACATGCGTGTAGAGATTGATCCCCGCGTGGATTCCATCACCATGCCGGAAAACCTGAGAGTGGGCCTCATGGTGGCGAAGGCCAGGGCCAGGTGCGGCGGAAAATGTGAACACGATTTTTCCGGGTTCGCATTCGGCCAATCTCCTTTTCACGTGCCCCCGCCCCTGGCAGAGGCCCTTGGCAGAAACGCGGACAAGGGCCACTACTCCGCAGCCGAGGGAATCCCGGAACTTCGTGAGGCCGTGGCCGGATTCAATAAGCGACACTTCGGGCTGGATGTGGACCCTGGCCGCATCGTCATCGGGCCCGGGACAAAGGACCTGATTTTCACCATTTTCTCCATGATCAAGGGTGCGGTCATCATTCCGACCCCGTCCTGGATCGGTTATTACCCCCAACTCCGGCTTATGGGAAAGCATTACCATCCCTTCCGTTTGAAGCCGGAGTACGGCTTTCGCATCCGGCCCCGGGACCTGGATGCCGCCCTTGCGGACCTCGCCCATGAGCAAACCCAGCACCTGCTTGTGCTGAACAATCCGCACAATCCCACCGGTGTTGTGTACACAAAAGATGAACTTATGGAGATTGCCCGGGTATGTGAAAGGCACAATACGTTGATTCTCGCCGATGAGATCTACGCCTTGAGCACTTATCGCCCGGAGGATTTTGTCAGCATGGGGAACATCTTTCCGGAAGGCGCCTTTGTGACCAACGGGCTTTCCAAGGACAGGTCCGCGGGAGGGTACCGCCTGGGTTCCTGTATCCTTCCCGAAGGGGAGTCGGAAACGCTTTTTGCAGATTTCGCCAAAATTGCGGCCACGGTATATACCAATGTGTCCACGCCAACCCAATACGCGGCTGTAGCCGCCTACGAACCCAATGACGAGATAGACGAATATCTGCTCGTGACCCGGGATATCCACCGGATGATGGGCCTTTATTTTTCAAGGGCCTTCAACCAAATCGAGGGAATCCGCGCCACAACACCCCAAGGGGCATTTTATTTTTACGCGGACTTCAACGCCCTGGCTGACAACCTGAGGAAAAAGGATATTCAGGACTCCAACAGCCTTGGACAATCCCTTCTGTCCCATCCATTTCATGTGGCCACGGTCACCGGCGATGCGGTCATGCTCCGGCCCGATGATTTTGGCGCGCGCATCGCGTTCGTGGACTATGAGGGGAAAAAGGCCTTTGATAACTATCTTAAATCGCCACCCCAAACCCCGGAAGAGGAAAACCGATTTGTGGAATTAAACGCCCCGCGCATGATCGAAGGCGTTGAAAAGCTGAAAAACTGGGTGGATTTTTTAACGGCGTGAAAGGCGGGAGCTGCGGTCAGGACATGGGGACATCCCTGCAACTATGCGTTTCAAGGAGTTTACTCAGCATAAATAGAGTCAATTTCAGCAGAGATAGAGACGCATAAAATCATAGACCTCCTTTCCCAAATTTGATAGTCGCGTGAAAAATCCCTAAGCCCGTCACCCTCGCGAAAGCGGTGGCCTATAAGCATCTGATGTTACAGAATTCCCGCGTTCGCAGGAATGAGAGATTGGGGCCAGCTCTTGACAAAGGAATTGCCCCCTTGAAAAAGATAATGAAAAAACTGACCGGTACGAGCAACAAACAAATCGGACGTCTATTTGGAGGACTCAGCTATTTTGCTGTAGTGTTTTAGAGTTTTATCCATCTGAGAGTAACAACCCTCGGAGAACTCACAACGACCTAATCATAAAGGAGAGAGGCCTAAATATTTACTGATGATCAGCTTCATTATTTCGCTTGTCCCAGCGAAAATGGAAAGCGCTCTCACATCACGGTAAATCCTGCAAATGCGGTATTCTTCCATATAGCCATACCCACCGTGGATCTGAACGGCCTGGTAAGCAATCCGGTTAACCATCTCACCCAGCCAGTATTTGGCCATAGAGACTTCTTGAACAATGCTCTCGCCCCGGATGTGCTTCGCAATCAGATCATCAAGAAAGGTCCGCCCCATCTGAACTTCCGTGGCCATTTCAGCCAAACGAAATGCCGTGTATTGAAAATTCCCAATGGGTCGGCCAAAGGCCTCCCTGGTTTTGGCATAGTTTAGTGCTTCTTTGAAGGCTTCTTCAGCATTGGCCTGGCATTTTATACTGACTTCCAGCCTCTCCTGCTGGAGTTTCTCCATCATATATTTGAAGCCTTTCCCCTCCTCTCCCAGCAAATGAGACGCAGGAACACGACAGTCCTCAAAAAAAAGCTCAGCTGTATCCTGCATGTGATACCCCATTTTTTCCAGTTTTCCACCGCGTGAAAAACCCGGGGCATCCTTATCAACGAGGATCAGGCTAATCCCGCGGTGTCCGGCCTCCGGGTCGGTCTTCACGGCCACCACGATGAGATCGGCGAAGTATCCATTGGTAATGAACGTCTTCTGACCGTTGATCACGTAACTGTCCCCATCCCGAACCGCCTTGGCCCCGATGGCCGCCAGATCTGAGCCTGCGTTAGGTTCTGTGAAGCCAACGGCGGTGATGACCTCTCCGGTAATGCAACCCGGAAGCCAGCGGTCCTTGGCGGCCTTGGTGCCATAACTAAAGAGATAGGGCGTTGCCACATCACTGTGGAGGGGAACCCCCACGCCGAATCCGTCACCCCGAATGAGTTCTTCATTGATAATAACGGAGTATTCAAATCCCAGATCAAGGCCGCCATAGATCTCTGGAAGCCAGGGGCACAAAAACCCCTGTTCACCCATCTTGAGCCATATATCCCGGGGAACGGCGCGCGCCTCTTCCCACTGGGGAACAAAAGGTGTGATCTCTTTTGCTATGAATTTCCTGAAGGAATCCCTAAAAATCTGGTGCTCTTCTGTATAGATTCTGTTTTTCATGTTTACCCCCAATCCTGTCAGGCCGTATTAATCAACTTCCCCACGGCGCCGGACAACATGATCGCCAGCAAAAGGATCATGCCTCTAATCAAGTCGGTAAGATAGCCGGGCACCATGAGCATCACCAGACCGTTGACAGCCACCACCACGATGAGAACCCCCACAAAGGTCCCCCAGATATGGAACTGCCCGATCCGGATGGTCGCAGCGCCTATGAAGGCAGCCCCAAACGCGTCCAGCAGATAGTGTACCCCCTGGGTTGGACTTGCGGACATGGTGGACGACGCCAATACGATTCCTGCAATGGCAGCACAGGACCCTGACAGCAGATATCCGAGCACCCTGTTCCGCTCTACCTTGATCCCGGATAACCGGGCAGAAACCGCATTGCCCCCTATGGCCTCCATACGCCTCCCGGTGGGCGTGTAATTGTGAATAAACCATAGAATGAACAACAAGATCATCATAAGAATGAAACGGGAAGGAAGCCCAAACAGACCCCCTCTCCCTATAAAATCAAAGGTCTCCGGCAGATCCCATATGGATATCCCCTTGGTGATGGTCATGCCCAAACCCAGGACGATGCTCATGGTGGCAAGGGTGCACACAAAGGCGGACAGGCCTACGTAGGCCACAAAAAAGCCGTTCATGAGCCCGATGACCGCACCGGTTAGGAGGCCACACAGGATGGCCAGGGGAATGCCGCCATCATTAACCAACACCTTGGCCACAACAATCCCTGTGAGGGCTGCAATGGCTCCGATGGACAGGTCAAAATCCCCCATCTTTAGACAGCAGGTCATCCCTGCCGCTAAAATGGATAGAATGGCGGTCTGGCCCATGAGATTTACCAGATTGGTGGTGGAGCGGAATGCCGGAAGAAAGAGACTGAAGACGATGATCATGCCCAGAAGACATATGATCGTTCCATACCTGCCGGCAAAGGCCAACAGTTCAGGGCGGGTAATTTTCTTTCTCTTGGTCTGGCTCATGTGTACCCCTTTTCTTCAACTTTCATAATGTATCGACCATTGTGGAATCACACTCTTTTTCCAAACTGCGTTCAAGGATAGATGGCAGGTCCGTTTCTCTTCTCGAAAGATCGTCCTTGATCATCCCCTGCTTCATGACCAGGATTCGATGGGAAAGACCTACCACCTCCGTGAGATCGGAGGAAATCATGATGATCCCGACACCCCGGCTGGCAAGCTCAGTAATGATCCCATAGATGGCAAATTTTGCACCCACATCGATCCCTCTGGTGGGCTCGTCCAATATCAGGATCTTGGCATTGCTACAGAGCCACTTTGACAGCACCACCTTTTGCTGGTTTCCGCCGCTCAACACTCCTACCGGCTGGTTGAGGCCATAGGCCTTAATCTCCAGGAAATGAAGAAAATCCTGGGCAAGGGCCTTCTCTTTTTGAAGGCTTAGGATCGGAATTCCCCTCCGAAGCCAAAGCTTCCCAAGGCTCGCGAGAGTGATGTTCTGCTTCACATCCATCGGCAGAACAAGCCCCTGGCTGCGCCGCTGTTCCGGCACCAGGGCCACACCGCAGCGGATAGCATCAGACGGGGATCTGATTTCCACCTTTTCACCGTGGATGAAAATATCCCCCCGGTCTTTTCTATCGGCGCCGAACAGCAGACGAGCTAACTCGGTGCGGCCCGACCCCACAAGACCTGCAATACCAAGGATCTCTCCCTTGCGGAGGTTAAAATGGATATTTCTTACCGCTTGTCCTCGAGACAGGTCTCTTACTTCAAGGCAGATCCTATCCTGCGGATCCTCTTTCGTCGGAAAGACATCCTTGAATTCTCGACCCAATATCATCTGATAGAGCCTTGCCGGGTCCATGAGGCTTGCTGAGTCTGTGCCTACCTTCCTGGCATCCCTGATCACTGTCACCCGATCGGCAATCCTGAAAACCTCTTCCATGCGGTGCGATACGTACACGACGGCCTTCCCGGTCTCCTTGAGGTGTGAGATAGAACGGAAAAGTTCCTCCACCTCGCCGTGGGTTAAAGAAGAGGTGGGCTCATCCATAAAGATGATATTGGACTTCAGTGCCAGGGCCCGATTGATGACCGTCTTCCACTGCTCAATGACGCTCAGCATGCCAGCTGGCCTTCTAAGATCTGCATCGATCCTGAGACCCTCTGGGATCTCTTTTGCCGCTTTGACCATCCTGGATAGCTGCACAAGTCCCAGGCGGTTTCGAGGGTAGCGACCGAGAAAGATGTTTTCCGCAACCGAGAGATGGGGCACGATGTTAAGATCCTGATGGATAAAGGCCAGGCCCAGGGCCTGGCTGTCTCCCGGATCAAGGATCTGCCTCCTCTCCCCGTCCACAAATATCTCTCCCTGGTCTGCCCTGTACACACCGGCAATAATCTTGATCAGGGTGGATTTGCCGGCCCCGTTCTCACCGATAAGGGCATGTACTTCGCCCCGACGGACATCAAAATCCACATGGTCCAGTACGCGCTGTCCGGAAAACTCCTTAACGATCCCCCGCGCCTCCAATAGAATATCCCGATGGTCCGTGGATTCCTCCAAATCAAACCTCCTCCAGATCGTCTATCCTCCTTCCCCCAATTGCGGGGAGAGGAGACAGTAGCTTGGCTATTTTGCCGGGAAATCCTGCGGCCGCCCCTCATATCCGTCAGGGCTGAAAAAGTATCCCTTTGGAGGAAGATTGTCCTTGGTGATGAGGTATGGCGCAACCACGTAAGACTTCTGAGTTTCGATCGAATCCCCCTTGAATACCTTGTCGAATGTCTCGAATATTGTTCCGTTGATTTCTTTGCCTCGGCAACTCATGCAGGCTGTCCCGATAAAGGATGGGAGGTTCCGCAATTGGGTATAGGTGTTCGGGCTGTCGTCAACCGCTACCACCTTGAAATCTTTTCGGCCAAGGTCTTTGGCAGCCCTGGCACCCTGAATGGAAAAGCCTTCCCAAGATGTCCAGAGTCCCTTTATTTCCTTCTTGCTATCGCCTAAGAGAGCATTCTTTATATTGTCATAAGCCCATTGCATGGGGTCTCCGGTGAGTGGGAAAAACAGTTCCTGAGCAATCCCTATTTTGTATGCTTGAAAGACACCTTTGGCGACGGCTATCCTTGTCTGATGCATTTCTATGGCTGGAACAATGAGTGTTAAGATTTTATCCCCGGGCTGTAATTCCGACGCCAGAAACTCAGCGCTCATGGCTGCTTGGACGGCTACCATGATGCCGCAATCCGCAACGATCCCAGGCATTCTCGAGCCCTGAGCCGCAAGCGTAATAACCGGGATCCCTAACTCAAGGGCCTTTTTTATCTGCTTTTCAATAGGTTTGAGGGGCGACCAGTGGATGATAATCCCATCATAGCCTGCCGCAATCATGTTTTCCATGTAAGGTATTGATTGAGGGATGTTGTCTTTTAGGTCATAAAATTCCAGATCCCACCCCCTTGCTTCAGCGGCTTCCTTATGGAGTTTATTGAAGACCGCTGCCACTTCTATGGCCGCATTGGGGTCTATCACACCGATCTTGATCTTTTTGTCACCCTTCGGTTTGATTTTCATAATATCTGCACCGATTGCTAATCCCCCGTTCATGGTCGAAAACATGAGCGCCAATGCGATGATCAAAATAGATTCACTCCTTCTCAGTATGCTCTTCATGGTCTTTTTCATTTCTATGCTCCTTGATTCTTGTTGATAGGTTTCTATTGAGCCGTGCAACCATTGTCTATGGGCACCGCCGCGCCATTTATGAAGGATGACTCGTCACTGGCCAGAAAAAGGGCCAGATCGGCCACCTCTCTCGGGGTGCCCAAACGGCCCGACATCTGAAGCAAAATATCATCAATGGGAACCCCTTGGCTTCTGAGGCGTTCGAAGGACCGCTGAACCATTTCGGTATCGATGAAAGAAGGGCACATGGCATTGACCCGTATGTTATAGGGCCTGAGCTCCAATGCCATGGTCTTGGTCAATCCGACGACGCCGTGTTTCGAAGCGCAATAGACACCCAACTGGGGAAGGCCGACCAAGCCTCCAGACGAGGATAGATTCACGATTTGGCCACCCCGTTTCTGGGCTATCATCTGCCGGACTGCATGCTTTGACATGAGGAAAACCCCCTTCATATTTACACGCATGACTCTGTCCCACTCTTCATCAGTCATCTCGTGAACCAACTTCCATACCTCAATTCCTGCGTTGTTGACCAAGATGTCCAATCCTCCGTAAGTCTCTACGGCGAATTGCACCATTTTTTCGACATCCCCTTTCTGACTTGTATCCCCTTGAATAGCTGTAGCGCTTCCTCCCTCGGCCTTAATCTTTTCGGCTGTCTTCTTGGCAGTTTCGCCATCGATGTCATTGACAACCACCTTGATTTTCTCTTCGGAAAACCTCATTGCTATGGCCCGACCCAAGCCTGCGCCTGATCCTGTTACTAAAGCAATCTTGTCTTGTAATCTCACAACCATCCCCTCCATGTATTGCGTGTGTTTTATAAGGTCAATTCGATTCGATTAAACCCCCATGCCACCGTCGGCCCCGATAACCTGTCCCACAATATAATCAGCCTCATCAGTGGCCAGATATACAACCAGGCTGGCTATTTCCTTGGCAGTTCCCAAACGTCCTATGGGTATTTGACTTTTTAGGACCCCCAACAATTTTGGGTCAATGGTCCCTAAAAGAGGTGTATCACAATATCCTGGAGCCACCGCATTTACAATAATTCCGGAACCGATAACCTCTTTGGCCACGGATTATGATGCCGGAGTATCGGAGCATTGCAGTTTTATAGACATCACTCGGTTACTCCAGCTCATAGCGACCTTATGGCTTCGGTCATTCGGAGGGCCTCGTTATCATATAGGTTACCCGAAATTGTTCGGAAACAGTTCTATCCCTCTTCCTTTTAAATTGATTCGGGGCGCAGGCATACCCCCCCTGTAACGTTGCCCACAGGGGACCTTTCTTAATTAAACCTTCGGGGGTAGATGTTGGCGACCGTGTGCCCGCCTACCACGGAAAGAGTATCATTGGAACCATCACAGATCATTGTCATACGGGCATCCCGGAAAAGCTTTTCGACTACGTACTCCTTGGAAATCCCATTTCCTCCCAGAATTTGAATTGCGTCGCTGGTCACTTCCAAGGCCGTTTGGGTGGCAAAAGTTTTGGCTGCAACGGAATATTCAAATGCCCTTTTTTCAGGATTGAGGGGATGGGACCAATTATAAACGAATGCGGCGCGGCAGAGCTGTCGGCTGGCTTCTACCTTGCGGAACATGTCAAAGATTTTCTGTTGGACGTTAGAGTGTTCGACCAGGAGCTTTCCACCCTGAACACGCTCTTTGGCATATGCCAAGGCCTCATCAAAGGCCGCCCGAGCCAAGCCGGTAGCCCAGGTGCCAACCATCGGCAGGGTAATACAAAGATGTGCCTGCAGGAAGGCCTCGTAATTTTCGGGTCCCACAAGTAAATATTTTTTGGGAACTCGCACACTATCGAAAAAAATCTCCCCTTGGCACAAGTCCCGGGCCCCCAGTTTATTGAGCGGTTTCCCCTTGGACACCCCGGGACGATCCAGAGAAAAAATAAAAACGCCGGAACCGGCATGCCCCTTCGAAGGGTCAATCTGACACATCAACAGAATATGGCTGGCCAAAGGTCCGGCGGAAACCCATGCCGCCTTCTGACCGTTGATGACATAGTCTTCTCCATCCAGGCGGGCCCGACACTGGGCCGGAATACTCGGGTCTCGGAAACTGGGATAGCCCGGAACTGCCGTGTCTGAACCGTGGTCCGGCTCGGTGATGGCCCAGGCACCGATATAACTCGCATCCGTGCATTGGCAATAGGGCAAAGTAAACTCTTTAACGTGTTCTTCTGTTCCGGCCATGGCGATGGCAGCATCCAGACTGGTATTCAGAGACAAAGTCAAACCGAAACTTCCCCTGGCCAACTCCTCCATGACAATCTGAATCTGAAGCGGATTCAGACCCGGACCTCCCACCTCCTCCGGGAATGGGAGTTTGTGATAGCCGAGTTGGTAAGCCTGACGCATGAAATCCCAATAGGGGGATTCGGGGGCAAAGGCCTCCTCGGGACTCATGGAGTCGAGTTCAACGGAAATGGGCCGCATTACCTCCCTGGCAAATTTGCTGGCGGCTTCCTTCAGGGCAATGTCTTCCGAGGTTAAGTTCATGTTCAAATCAAAATAGTCCATGTTGTTTCTCCTTTCTGTGGTTTCGTAGTTGACCAGTGCAAGAAGCGGTCGGTTTCCTCCTTATCACCTTACCGAAGTCGAGGATGGGCAATATTCCCGGTTCCCCGATGATTCTGAGCAACGATCCCTTAATCGGGCTTATTTCTATAGTTGAGGTTCCTTGGACCCGGGGCGAAACCAGGTGATGGGCCGGTAGTGGCGTGCCACCATTCCTGATTGTTTGAATTTCGGATAGCCCAGGACGAGGGCCGTATGAATAGTCCAGGGTTCATCAAATCCGAGCTTGGACTTAAGTTCGGGAATGGCATTGGCCCCTCCACCGCCGAAATTGGCCCAGCAGACGCCAAGGCCGAGAGAACTGGCCACGATATTCATATTCTGCCCGCAAATACCAATGCTGAGGTCTGGATTGTTCAGTTTGGGGTGGGCGCCCAGGAAAATGATTGCAGGGCCCCCAAAAAACACGGGTAACTCCTTTTGGGCGACACATCGGATACCGTGTTGGGTTATGGGATGGAAAACGCCTGTCTCCACCATCCCCACCATGTTCATGACTGTCTCATCATTTTCGAACACGGGGAACACGCCGGCCCAGAAGGCTTGGCAGGCTGCTTCCAGCTCCCCTATAAACTCCGGATCAGTCACCACGGTGAATTTCCAGGGCTGATGATTCCCGCCGCTAGGGGCAAAACGTCCCGATTCCAGCACACGGGCTATGAGGGGTTCAGGAACCGGGTCCTTTTTATAATGCCTCACGCTCCTTCGCTCCAGTATTACTCGTTCAACCGTGTTCCATTCGGCCGGTTTTCCCTGCGCATCCTCTGGCGGAAGAGGCATTTTAGTAGGGGGCGTCTGTGTATCGAAGAACCCCTCTTTGATGTTGATAATGCGCTCAACCGACAGGGCATCCTTTGGACAGGCGACCATGCAGTTGGAGCAGGAAACGCATACGTATTCGCTCTTCATCTTCGGGTATTTGTCTTCGCCCATTTCCATACATTTAAAGGGGCAGTTCAGGATGCAAAGCCCGCAACTGTCGCACTTCTCCGGATCAACTTTTATTACACCTGCTTCGATTCCGGTAGGCCGAAGCATCGGCTTCAATTCTTCAAAAGTTTGTGCTTTTTCTTCCATAGTTCCATCCTCCTTTTGATGTTTATGTGCGATATGGTTCTTCTTGTCGTCAACCCCGTTTAGGTTCTACGATTTCAGTAAGGATCCCAAGGTTTCCCTGAGGATGGATGAAGGCTGCCTTGAAATTGGCACTATCCGTTTCACCCAGCACCTTGAGCCCTTTGGCCATGAAATCGTCAATGACCTGTTCAAACTGATCAACCTCCAGGGACATGTGATGGATCCCATCTCCTCGCTCTTTGATGAAACCTGCAATGAAACTTCCCGGATCGAGGCTGGCGATCAATTCCAGGCGTATTTCACCGATCCCCACCATGGCAGTTTCGAATAGTTGGTCCTCATACCTGTCCCGCCCTATGAGTCTGGCGCCATAAACCTCCTCAAAGAAAGCCATGGCCTTATCTAAATCTTTGACAGCAATCCCTACATGGTTGAATCTTTTAATCATCCCATCCCCCTCATCTGGCCAGGATATGGATACCGGCCACTGCACCGTGTTCCAGGTTGGTTACCAGGCCGCCCAACATCTGGGCCAGGCCGACCTTGGCATTCGGTGTCTGTCGCGCCCCGGCCTGGCCCCGGAGATGGAGGACCACCTCGCACACCGCGCGGACCCCCGAGGCGCTCAAAGGATGCCCAAGCGCCAGAAGTCCACCGCTCGGATTCACCGGGATCCGGCCACCTATTTCGGTGGCGCCGGAACGGAGTAAGTCCAGTCCGTTGCCTGCATTACAGAGCTGGAGATCCTCGTAACGCAGGATTTCTTCATTGGCAAAGGCATCGTGCATTTCCACCAGATCGATATCTTTTGGGTCCACGCCAGCCATCTCATAGGCCATCTTTGCCACTTTGACCCCAACGGGCGAGGCGCATATATCTTCCTGAGTGAATTTGTAGTCCGCAGAGCAAAGGGCGGAAGAGAGGACCCGTATGGGATGGGAGGTATACCTTCGGGCTACCTCCTTGGAGCACAGAATAGCGGCGGCTGCGCCATCCGTATTGGGGCAGCACATGAGGAGGGTGATCGGGTCGCAAATCATGCGGGAACCTAAGATTTCCTCTACCGTAAATTCCTTCCGGTACTGAGCCCGCGGATTGAGGGACCCGTTGTGATGGTTCTTGACCGAGACCCGCGCAAAATCCTCCACAGTGGCGCCCTCCTCCATCTGTCTTCTCGCCACCATGGCGAACATTGCGGGCATGGTCAAACCCAGATGCCCATCGAGATCGGACTTTTCAGGTGGAATCAGCCTGCCCGCTATGGGACTGGTCGTCATGGACTCCACGCCGATAGCAATACCTACGTCGTAATGGCCGTTGGCGATCTCCTTCCATACACCCCGAAAAGAGGTGGCTCCGCCTGCGCAGGCATTTTCAACATTGATCATCTCGATGCCTCGGACACCCACTTCTTTCAGAACACCTTGGGCGGTACAACTGGCATCATAGGCCCTGGCGCAATAGGCCACCTGAATGGCACGGGGTGAAATGCCACAATCCGCAATCGCTTCTCTCACCGCCTCGGCCCCGAGGGAGGCCGCAGACCGCAGTGGAAACTTCCCGAATGCACTCTGTCCTACCCCTATCACTGCTACTTCTCTCATGGAAAACCTCCTTCCTACACCACAGGTCTGAATTTGTACCCGATAACCTGCTGATCTTCCTCTTTCCACAATTCATCAAAATAAATTTCCATCTCCATCCCTATCCGATACGATTCATCCTCGGAGAGTTTAAGCGGGCTAAGAACGCGTATGCCCTCCGGGAGATCGATAAGCCCCAGCGCATACGGTGGTTGAAAATGGGTAGAAGCCATCCGACCGATCGTGTAGGAATAGAGCTTCCCCCGAGGGCTCAAAACGACATCCTCCAGACCTTTGGCCAGACAATCGAAACAAAACTGCACCTTGGGAAAATAGATCCTTCCGCAAGCGCTACATTTATTCCCGAGTAACCTCCCGCCCTCGTTATCCCGAATGAAGGCCCCTTCCCAAAAAGGGACTACCTTTTCCATCTGGTCCTCCTAATGTCCATCTATGATTCGGATAAATGCTTTACAAAAATAGAAAATCGTTTCAGATGTTCTCATAAAGCTTTTCAAACATTTTACCCTTATAATGACTACGTTCCAGGCTGCCGGGTTTAACCCAGAAAATCTGCGGATTGATTTTGAGGCGCTTGCTCATGGTATCCATGATCTCCTTCTCCAAAACCTCCAGTTCAGCACCCGCCATCCCTTCAGCATATTCCACCCGCAGTTTCAGGGGCGGTACGACTCGTGGTGGTGGTTCATCCAGGATAATCCGCATCTCCCCCGTTACCCGTGGCACGAACTCATTAATCACTGCCTTGAGGGGACTCGGATAGACCATTACCCCTTTCACCTTCAGCATATCGTCGGCGCGGCCGATGATTTTGTACCGAAATCCGGAGCGACCGCAGGGGCACGGCTCGGTGAACACCTGCATAATATCGCCAGGGCTTTCCCTTACCCACACCCAACCGTCGTTCTCAAGTGTGGTAAAGAGGGCTTCACCACGAGCGCCATCCTCCAAGGGAACAGGTGCTTTGGTATCGGGGTCGACCAGTTCGAAATAACAGAGGTCATCGACGAGCCAGTGCATCCCCTGGTATTCCTCATGATCGCACGAAAACCCTAATCCCCCGCCCATGTCATAGAGCTTGGCATTATAGGCTTTCTCGATCTTTGATCTGACCTCGGGAATACCTGCCCCGGACTCACCTCCGCACAGGAGGATCTTCAGACCCAGATCTCCCACCGGTTTGTTGGTGAACTTGGGGGTTTGCTCAATCAAATACTCAGCCAACGATGGGGTACCCACATAAACCGTTCCTTTGAATAGATTCTGCGTCAACAAAATCCGCTCACTTTTCGCTTCCGCACCCACAGGCAACAAAAGTGCACCTATCTTCTGAAACCCGATGGCTGCCGTAACTCCAGCGATAACCATTGAAAGGGCAAAACAGTGAAGAATGCGGTCTTGCGGACGAACCCCCGAGCGCCAGGCCCCACGGGCTTCAAATTCTGCCCAGAACTCATTGAGATCGCGGTTGGTCATAGGGTAAGGAGTCGGAACACCCGTTGTTCCTGTGGTCGTGGCCATCCAGTCCAGTTCATCTACCGAAACGCCTATCCGCTGATCGATAGCCTTCATCAATTCTCCGCTGCATTCGTCAACCAGTCCCCTCCAGCTGGCCTTGGTGAAAATATCCATTTTGTCTTTGAATTCATCAAATCCCCTCAGCTTTTCAGGATCCAGTCTGTTTTTCTTCATCATCCGGGCGTAGTAGGGCGCCCGGGCCTTTAGTTTAGACAACTGTCTCTTGAGCTTTTCCAACTGAATCTGATTCATCTGAGGCGTGTTAAGAAGTGGTTCCATCTCCATATTCCAATATGGCCGTTCCGATTCCATACTTTCCTCCTTACCAACTTGGATCTTTCATAACCGTTTGGGCTTTACTCATGCCTTAAAGTCGAAGCACAGATCTTCCAATCAAACTTCTGTGATTCTTTATTCAAATCTTACATAAATAAACCAGCCAGCCGGTATGTATGTATTGCAAAAAAAATCTCTTCAGATTAATTCAAGAATTTCTCAACGCCTGGAGAAATGCCAGGATCGGCCCCTGATTTATTAAATTCTATTTGTCCCATAAATATCTTATATATCATCATGGTTAACTCTTCAGGGGTTGATTTCCCTTCAAGATTGAACCACCGGTAAGGCCAGGTGCACATTCCCAGCAATGAGTACGTGAGGAGGGTAACTGATTCGGGCTTTCTTTCTTTTTTTTCTAAGAGATCCACAACCAGAGATCTCAAAATTCTTACAAATTCCCCTTGCTTCTCCCTCATAATATTTAGAAACTTTTCAGGAAGATTCACGACAGCGTTGAGTGCCAGTCGGGATTCAAACCGCTTTTCTTTATATGTCATGATAAAAAGATAAATGTAGGCGTATATCCTGTCATGGGGGGAGTTGAATGAATTAAGATTTTCATTCAATTCCCTTAAAGCATTATCTGTATATCGGTATAATATCAGGAAAAGCAGTTCCTCTTTGGTTGAAAAATAATGAAATATGGCCCCTTTGGTGAGGCCTGCAGCATTGGCAACATCTGCCAAGGTAGCGGAAAGATACCCTTTTTCGTGAAAAACCCTGGCAGCCGCCTGGCAGATTTCGGTGATCTTTTTCTGCCCTTTTTCGGTAAACTTTTTATATTTTTCTAGTTCAGGCCTTGGATCTTTCATTGTTTCAATCATCCTTTTTCCTTATCTAAATATGATCTTGGGCAGTTTTCGACCGGGAAGTCTGTAATATTTTGCTTTCGGATATCCTAACATCATGGGATAGAGGTAAGGATGCTCAACCGGCACACCCAAAGATTCTTTGAGTGATGGTGACGAAACGAGCGCGTGTTGAAGCAGTCCAGCCCAGCAGGTACCCAGACCAACGGTTGGCGCCATTAGATCCAGATAAGAAAGGGCCAGACTCAAATCTACCATCCCGTCTGGTGCTTCCTTTGGAGCGGAGGCCACTACCAGCACCGGTGCATTCCTGAGTATGATATCATAACCTGCTTCCCAGGCCTTGACAACCATTGGCAAATATGGCTGAAGCTCAAGGGCTTGTGGGTTTTCTTTGATATTTCTACGAATGGAGTCCACAGCAAGGCCGGCTATTTTCTTCATCCTGGTTTTATCTGTCAGCACCAACCATTCCAGTAACTGGCCATTTCCACCTGTAGGGGCGTAGCAAGCTATCTCTATGAGTCTCTTGATTTTCTCTTTTTCTACGGGCTTGTCTTTATAGTCGCGAATAGAACGGCGGGACCTCACAAATTGTATGGCTTGTTCTTCGTTGATACTGAGTTCCGGCTTAATACTTGGGCAATCTTCGACTGGAATGGCTGAGTGTGTGAGTGCTCCGTGGTGACATACCGCCACGCAATGACCGCATCTGTTACATGCCCTATCTCCATTTGGGAATATACCGGGATAGCCGGTGTCCTCTTGAAATCTTATTAGGTTCCCAGGGCATTCTTTTATGCAGATGCCATCTTTTTTGCACTTTGTCTTATCAATTCTCAAAAACTCCACTGTTCGTCGCTCCCTTTGGTCTCTATCATCTTTCAACAACGAGCGTGCCATATAGCCATACCAGCCAGCCGGTATGTTTTGGACCTTTTTATTCTGCCTAAGAAATTATGTCAAGAAAAAAATGCATTTGGGTCGAAACAAATTTTCGGATTACTTATCTGTTAGGTTAATAGAGGAATTATAGAGGCAGCGTTGGCTACCTCGGAGATTATTAACGCTTTATCTTCCCTGAAACACTTTATGGACTTGGAAAGGCAATGCTCACAGGGTGCCTCCCAGCGGAGTCAGGGATTGAATTTAATGAAAATCTTGTTCCTAGAACCACCACAGTTAAGGTTATTTATGAAGCATTTGGTATAAGACAACTAAATTTCAAAAAGATATGCGAAAATTACCATCTGGACGATTGCGTTATTTGCGTATTTTAAGGATGTTCCATTACTCCAATTTCAGAAAGGATAGAAACGCATAAAACCATAGGATGTCCCCTTTGCCCCAAATTTGCTAATCCCGAAGGGCCTCATGGAGTTTCCGGCTGAATAAGAGGAATTCGTTTTCTTCCCTTTTTCTGGGCCTAGGTAGATCAACAGGGATGTCGTCACGGATACGTCCAGGGTCCTTACCCATGACAAGAATTCTGTCCGCCAGGGTGATGGCTTCATTCACGTCGTGCGTCACAAAAAGAACCGTATGAGACAGTTTTCCCCAGAGCGAGAGGAGGAGGTCTTGCATTTCTTCGCGTGTCTGAGCATCGAGAGAGGCAAAGGGTTCGTCCATGAGGAGCACTTTGGGCTTAAGGATGAGGACCCTTTCCAAGGCCACCCGTTGTTTCATACCGCCTGAGATCTCCCGTGGAAGGTAGTCCCTGAACTCGCTTAATCCCACAAGGGAAAGAAACCGTTCCACTTCTTTCCCAAAGGCCTTTTTTTCCGTTGTGCGGCCCTTTAAACCAAAGGCGATATTTTCCTTTACCGTGAGCCATGGAAAGAGCGTGTCCTCCTGGAACACCACACAACGGTCAGGCCCCGGTTTTGATACCCACTTGCCATTCAAAAGGATGGCGCCAGAACTCGGGACAATAAAACCACCCAATATGTTCAAAAGCGTAGATCTTCCGCAACCGCTGCGGCCGAAGATACAGATCATTTCCCCGCTTTTTACACTGAAGTCGATTGCATCCAACACGGTGACAAAGGCGTTATTGATATTAAAGACCTTCCTCAGATTTCTGATTTCGAGGATTGTCTCCCTGGGTTCAGGCTTTACCCTGGATATGGCGGTTAGTTTAGGTTTCACGGCATCCTTCTGGCGCTTTTAAAGCAGGCTCTGAGCGATGTCGTCAGGAGTTGATCGCCCAGTTTCCCAATTACGGCGATAATGATGATTCCCACCACGATGATGTCTATACGTCCCTACATACGGGCATCCATAATCAGCGCGCCAAGGCCATTGGGAACCCCTGTCAGTTCACCCAAAACAAGGTAAGCCCACGAAATACCGAGGCCCAGGCGCAACCCGGTCATGATGTGCGGCATGGCCCCGGGGAGCAGTATGGCAAAGGTTCCCCGCAATCTTTTTACACCCATCATGGCCCCGGCCTGGAGGAGAAGGGGGTTGATCTGTCTGGCGCCTGCCGCGGCATTTAGGTAAATGGGAAAGAAGGCGGCCAGGGCCACCAAAAATACCGTTGTTTTGATACCAATCCCAAACCAGATCATGGCCAACGGGAGCCAGCTAATGCCGGGAACCGCTCTCAGGGCGTTAATGGTTGTACCCATGAGCCGATGTACCAGGGATATCCGCCCTGACTGATCCCCAACGGCAACCCCAGGATTACGGCAAGTGCAAAGCCCGATGCAACTCTAATGAGGCTTGCCCCTGCATCGTTCAGGAACCGGCCTGTGTATGCCCCGTCCCCCGGGTTTCCGAGGATATAGTTGTAACCGGTTTTTCCGATTTCCGCTGGATGTGGCATCAGGTATGTGGGTATCAGCCCTGTTTCACTGACCTCAAACCACAGAAGAATAAATCCCAGCGGGATGATCCAGGGCAAGATTTGAAATGCCGAATGCGGGATTTGAAATTCGGAATTATCGGTTTGAACGGTTCTCTTTTTCATTGGTCGTCCGGTTCTGACTTTCCTTTACTTTCCTCACAAAAGAGAGGTCAAAAAGCTTTTCATAATCGGGCTGTTTTTCTATAACCCCCAGGGCCTGCATCCGCTCCCCCAGGGCCCTGGTTTTCCGAACAAATGATTCATCCATCTCCCAGGCCAGTTCCATGTTGGGAGCAGCCCCTAGAAGGATGTCCGGCGGCGTTCCGAATGTTGACGCCTTTTTAAGCCAGTCATCTCTGTGGGAGTTGAGGTATTGTGTTGTCCTGGCGTGGGCCATGACAAGCTGATACACAAGTTCAGGGTTTTTTTCGATGGTCTTCCGCTTTACCAACATCCCCGCATTGATGGTGCCGATGGATTCTCCAAAGTAGGGATAGGAGAGAATCTTTCCATAACCCTGGTGAACGGCGAGGGTTGGGAAAGGTTCTCCGGAAAGAAAGGCATCAATGCCGCCCCGGGCCAGTGCCATCCCCATGTCAAAGAAGTCCACCCGGGTGAGCAAAACGTCCCTGTTGGGAGAGAGCCCGTTTCGCGTGAGGGTTTCCCGAAGGAGTATTTCGTGCATGGTGCCGGGGACGTACCCGATTTTCTTTCCCTTCAGGTCCTGGATGGTTTTTACGGGTCCGTTCTTTTTCACCACCAGGGCGGAACACTTGTTACAAAGGGCCGCCACTAAGACCACGGGCTGGCCCCTTGATGCGGAGTGAATCGCATGGGCCAGGGTTGTCCCACACATATCCAGGCTCCCGGCAAGGAGGGCTACCTTCTGATCTGCTGGATTGGTAAAGGAAAATATGGTGATTTTTTCTCCTGAAGCCCCGAATTTCCCATAGAAAAAGGGCTGGATGGTCTGGGCTGTTTTCCAGGTGCCCACTTTGATTTCTGTTGCCACTGCCGGGCCAGGTCCGTACAGTATGAGACAGGCCAATGACACGATTACCGCCCACAATTTTCCTCTTGAATAATTCATCAAAATTTTATCCCCTTTGTAGGGGCGAAAGATTTTTCGCCCCTACTTCCCGGATCAGTTGGCCATTTTACGGTTACCATCTCCTTTGGCCTCAAAACAATTAGAAGGTAAGCTGGGATCCCAGCCCATCTCCAGATGCATTTGGCGGCACTCCTCCAACCCTTTCCCCCGTCCCTTTCCCGTATCGGCCTGACCATCTCTTGGACTGGCGCCTACCTCGGGGAAAAAGAGATTGGCCCCTGCAAGCAGTGACACTGAGTGGGGTTCATGGGTGCAGTGGGCCCGTGGTACATCCCCCATGACAAGGCGGCTCACCGCCACCATCTTAGCCATCTCAATCTCGCTGATCATGCCGTTTTGTTCCATGGGAGACCCGGGAAAATTGATGCGTCTCATGATGCCACTATAGGTGGCGCGCTGTTTTCTTGCCAGGAACATGAGATCCACAATCTCTTCCATACGGTGTTCGGGGCCGACCGGTTCAATGCAATTCATCCAGCGCAATCCCACATCATTCAGCACGGTGATGGTTCGGATACGATTCTTTACCTTAAACGGCGTCTCTTTACCCTCACCCAATCGAACCGCATGGTAAGCGCCCACAAACCCGGCATCCAAGAGCTTTATCCCCTCCTTATGGTTGATATCCCGGGTGTTGGCCACGAGAGGCGTTGAGACCTCATTACTCAGCATCCGCCCCGTTTCCAGAAGTCTTTCAAAGGAGTAGGTGCCGGTGGTCATGAGGTTTAATGCATCCGCCCCACCGGATTCAGCCAACCGCGCCCATCTCAGGATCTCATCATAGGTGAACTCGATCTTTTCTTTGAATATGCCTGCCTTAACCGTAAGGGAACAAAAACTGCAGTTAAAGGGACAGGTTTCCACATTGATGCCGATATGGAAATGATTTTCCCCTTTTCCATTAAACTGTTCCCTGGAGAGCCTGTTGGCTGTTTCCATGAGGCCATAGACCTCCCTGGTATGGCCTTCAAGCCGCATAAGGCTGAGCGCTTCCTCCCGATCAATGCCTGTATTGTCGCTTCCCTTGTTCAAAATCTCTGCTATTTTGTGTGAAATTTTCCAACTCATGGATAGAACACTCCTACTTTTTCAGATCGCTCTCAGCCATTGGTCCTCATGATCCAGTGGAAGATAGCGTCCTTTTATCCGCACGCTCTTCCTTTCAGATGAAAAAAGAACTTCAGGCCTTTTTTGACCTTTTCTGAAAATATCTTGGGGGAAAAGAACGTGCCGGCCACACGCTTATTGATCTCGCCAAGGGTCGGGTATGGGTGAACAGCAGAGGCCAGGGTGGAGAGCTTTACCTTTCCGTTTAAAACGGCCACCCATTCGTTGAGCAGCTCTCCGGCCTGTGGTCCAAGGATCTGAACACCCAAAGGCTTCTCCTTTTCATCCAGGACCATCTTTATCTTTCCGACCCTTTCACCCTCTGCAAGACTTCTGTCATTGTCCTTGAACGCTTCCGTCCAGACGGAATATCCAATTCCCGCAGCCTGGGCGGCTTTCTCATTCATTCCGATGCTGGCCAGTTCAGGATCCGTATAAGTACACCACGGGAGAAATGTGTAGTTGGCCTTTCTGGGAAGACGAAAAATAGCGTTGCTGATCACAATGCCGCCTTCATACCCGGCGGCGTGTGTAAATTGATATGCGCCTGTCACATCGCCCGCAGCATAGATGTGTTTTTGACTTGTCCGCAGCCTGTCGTCTGCTTTCAGGCCTTTTCCGTCAAATTCGACACCGATATCATTGAGCCCCAGGCCCTCCAGGTTCGGCGCCCTTCCCATGGCCACTAATATTTTCTCAGCCCTCAGATTTACTTCTTTTCCATTTTTATCTTTGATCAATACCTCTTTTTCAGAGCCTTTGTCTTTTGTACGGATTATGGCTGCGTTTAAGTGAAATACGACGCCCTCGGAGCTTAAAACCCCCATGACCTCATCAGCCATGTCCTTGTCTTCTTTACTCAGAATCTGGCCACTTCTCTGGATGACCATAACGTGTGTTCCCAAGCGGCTGAAAGACTGGGCCATCTCCATGGCGATGGGGCCGGCGCCCAGAATAATCATGGATTGGGGCAGGTGATCCAGTGAGAAGATTTCCTTATTGGTGATAAATGGGGTCTTATCCAGACCCTCAATGGGAGGAATGCCGGGCGATGAACCCGTGGCGATGACCCAGTTCTTGGCGGAAGAGGTGTTTCCGTTTAACCGGATGGTGTGTTCGTCGGAGAATGTTGGGCTGCCAAATTCCACCTTTGCACCCAAAGAGCAAAATCTTTCTTCGGAATCGTGTTTCTGAATGGTGCTGATCACCGATTGTATCCTTTTTTTTACCTCCCCGTAATCCACCGGCGGCAGGTCAACAGTGGGAAGACCATATGCCTTTGAGTTTCTCATAAAATGGTAGACATGGGCTGATCTGATCAGGGTTTTACTGGGAACGCAACCAAAATGAAGACAGTCTCCCCCCAATTCTTTCTCTTTTTCCACGAGAAGGGTTTTGGCGCCAAACTGTGCCGCCCCCGCCGAAACGGTTAGCCCTCCGGAGCCACCGCCGATAATGCCCATATCAAAATCATAGACTGCCATGAGTTCCTCCTTCTATCGTGGAAATCCCCATCAATTAAGTTCTCAGGATACTTCCTCTATCCACCTATTTATAATATCCTTGTCTTCTTGATTCATGGACGTAATCCTTAGATGATGCGTGACCGATTTTTGACCGTCTTCTCCAACAGGCATTACTTTAGCGTAGATGTCTTCAAAGCAGTGGGCTTCCTGACAGAAATCGAATATCAATTTGATATCGGTCATCGGTTCAAGAGGCGGACTGATGGCGGCAGTAATCAGGTTCTCCCTGAATATGGATGTTTCGCCACGCAAAGGGTCGCCCACGATATTTTTGCCATCCACCTTCCAGTAGTGAAAAGGAAGATGGATTTCCACGCCTTTTTTGCTCTCAGTTCGGCGATTCAGGGCCACATTGTAGGGATCGCTGATGGCGGTGATCGCGTAGTAAACAAGAGGCGTTTTCAAGCCCTTCATCATGACCGAACGGGGAGGGTCGGTTGTAACGGAACCGCTCACCAGCCGATAGGTTTCTTCTCCCATGAGAACATCTCCTCCCACGGCATTCGACTCAATTCGAGCCGCCCTGTTAACCACAACACCCACAATGCCGTATTTTGTCCTCGCCCTTGAACCGATGTTTCCCACAATGGCCGATCCGGTATTCACGGCGATCCCCATTTCAAGGACAGGGTAGCCTTCAGATATTATTTCATCATTGAGTTGCTGCAGGGCGTTCTGCATGCTCAGGGCACAGGCCACGGCTCGCGCCGCATCATCCAACTGTTTTTCAGGCACGCCGAAGACGGCAAGGATACCGTCTCCGATAAATTCATCGATCGTCCCATCATAGCCGAGAATAATCTCCGACATGCGCCCCAGGTATTGATTGAGCAACAAAACCACCTCCTCAGCATCCCGTTCTTCCATCATACTGGTGAAGCCCCGAAGGTCCGACATGAGAACCGTAACGGTTTCACGGCGACCGCCAATTTTCCGCCCGGCGGGTTTCTCGATGATTTCGTCAACCACTTTCCTGGAGAGGTAGCGACCAAAGGTGTCCCGGATAAAATCGGCCAAATGAAGCCGCTCTTCCGACACTTTCAGAATGGTGTCGAGCATTTGCCTGCGAGTGGATACAATCCCCTTGATCTCCCTTGGCGTTTCCTCAGGCAAATCGATATCCTCAACCCCGGAATCGTTTTTCTGAAACTGTTCATTGGCTTTTGCAATGGCTTCCAACGGGGTGATGATTTTTTTTCTGAGAAAGCGCTGAAGGGTAACCATCATGAAAAGGATGATAATACCGACCAATCCCAAGATCCGAAGGGCGTACCAGAGAAGATGGGAAACACCTGCATCTCCGGATACCGCCTCATAGAGAAGCGTTCCGATGAGCAGTATGGCTTCAATGACCAAGATGCGCCAGAAAACACCCATCAGCAGGGTTTTCCGAACACCTCTGTCTTTGCGGCTAATGTAATGGGACATTTCTTTTGGAATTTCAGGGATCTTCATTGGGGGCAGTCCTCAATTAGGATAAAAGCATATCATGCGGGCAGCAAATAATCCACGAACAACTTTTTCCCTCATGCTTTCTCTACCCCCGAACAGGGACATCCTCTTCAGTTTTCATCAGGAAGAAATTCGGAGGACACAAAATTGCTGAAAAAATGATATTATTTTAACGATTCAGGGTTTATACTTGTGCTCATTAAATCAAATTTTTGACAGGGAGTATCTTATGGCTTACGAAATTAAAAATGTTGAGATGGAAGACGAGTTTAAGGTTTGTCCGTTGTGTGGGTACGAAGATGGTTTTCACTCGATGTTTAGAAGGGAGGGCGGTGTCACCAAATGGCTTTTTATCTGCCCCGCCTGTCACGCAATTTTTGATATTGGTTTCACAGCTTAGTATAACTTGTTGCACGAAGTAGGTGGTATGCTTTTTATTCGGGGAGAGATATGGGGGCATCCATGCAAATATGTGTTTCAAGGATCTAATTCAGCATCAATACACAGCCAATTTCAAAAGGAATAGCGGTGCATAAAATCATAGATGTCCCCCGCACCGCCCTCAAAACCAAAAAAAAGAGCAGAACGGCCAATTGCCGATCTGCTCTTTGGTCAATCTTCATGGTCGGGACGCGGAGATTTGAACTCCGGACCCCCTGAACCCCATTCAGGTGCGCTTCCAGGCTGCGCCACGTCCCGAAAAAACGCGATTATCGTGCTTCCTTTGCGTTTTGTCAAGGAATAAATGAACCGGAACAAGTCAATCCTTCCCCAGCTTCCTGCCGATGTCTTTATCTTCTAGTGTGACCCATTTCACGGTTTTCCACATCCGTTACGGATATGAAACTGAGTCATTCTGATATGGAGCAAGAATTCACCAAGCCTTCGTTTTTATAGCAATTCATTGTACGGATTTCAACGGAAGGGCATTGAAAAAAACCGCCTATTTCCAAAATCCCATAAACAGCCTTGCCAGATTTTCAAAATATGGGGTATGCTGAAACCAAAAAATATGGTGAATCGCCCATGACACAACCCGATTGCATCAGCAACAGAAATCTTAAAATCATTGACGCCTATGTGAAAAGTCGCCTGGGCAGCGGACATAATCTGTTCAAGAGGCTTCCCAGACCGGATGGGTATCCGTCAGTTGAAAGCTTTTTCCTCAATGAAGACCAGTGGACCACCTATGATAATTTCAACCGGGTGTTCCGGCGGGCCAAGAAACTGCTGGGGGAGGCGGATTTCTTTTTCAATTGCGGTCTTTCTTCCGCTCAACAGCGTTCGTGGGGTCGGTTCCATTACTTTGTAAGGGTTTTTGCATCGCCTGTTGACGGCTACAAAAGACTTCCTTTTTTTAACAAGAATTTCAATGACACCAAGGACATCGAAATTATACACCCGCCCAGTTATGATCCCTCTTCAAGAAAGATCAAAACGCTTTTGAAGATCACCTTCCACGATGATTTTGACCCGGATGTGGATTATATTGGGGACGCCTTTATGAGGGGCATTCTATCCTCCATTCCAACCATCTGGAATCTTCCCCCGGCCCGAATCAAGCAGCCTCTTTCCCCCTACGATCCTGTGGTGGTGTTTAATAAAGACCCTGAGTTTGCCGACAGCCGGTTGGATGTGCGGGTTGCGGATGGTCGCATGAGCCTTCGAGACTCCGCCACCGGCGAGCGCATTGTTGTGGGGAAAGAGGTCCTGCTGGAACCTGAAACGCTTAACGGCAAAAGCCTCTATTTGGGAAAGTACAAAGAACCGCATGCGGACCCGGAAGGAATGGCTCAGGATTTCCGAAAAGCCATCCTGATCACCCGGACCTTTTCAATTGATGGCCTGGAAGTTCTGAGGGAAGGCGTATTTTTTAAAGCGCCTTACTGCATCCTGGATGTGGCATTTGATCGAATGTCCATTGGCCACCGCATTTCCGAAGCGCTCAGATTGAATAAGAAGAAACTGGATACGGGACGTGAAATAACTGAAATTATTGATCAGCTTCGTGAAACCATCAAGGACAAAAACCAGACAAACGTGAAACTGGAAAAGGCCAATCAGGAACTGCGGAAAACCAGGGACCGGCTGGATATGGCCAATCGGGAACTGGAAGTCAAGGTGGAAGAGCGAACCGCTGAACTGGAAAAAGCCAAGGCTGATTTGATCCACCTCAACCAGGGATTGGAGAAAAAAGTCAGTGAACAGCTCCTTGAACTGAAACGGCACGATCAACTGCGTCGCTACCTCTCCCCGAACCTTGTGAAAACCATCCTGGCCAATGACGGAGCGCTGGGAACTGAACCTCAGCGAAAATTTATGACCATTGTTTTCACCGATATTCGGGGGTTTTCAACCTTGACGGACAGTCTGGAACCGGAAGAATTGTTTCAGCTGCTAAGCCATTACTTTTCTGTGATGATCGAGATTGTACACCAATATGACGGGACCCTGAATAAAATACTCGGGGATGGTCTTCTGGTTTTTTTTGGAGATCCCGTCCCCATGGAAGATCATGCGGAGCGTGCGGTCCGAATGGCCGTTCAAATGCAGCAAACTGTGAACCGCCTGAAACGGGAGTGGAACCACTACGATCATGAACTGGGCGTGGGTATCGGGATCAACACCGGTTATGTGACGGTTGGCAATGTGGGGTCGGATATGCACAGGGACTATACCATCATCGGCAATCAGGTCAATGTGGCGTCACGGTTGGAAAATCTGGCAAACCCGGGGGAAATTTTGATCAGCCGGCGAACGCTCAGCCTGCTGGATGACGCGAGGGCCGCAAAAGAGATGGGGGATATTCAGGTTAAAGGAATTCATAACCCCGTAAAAACCTACCGGGTAGACTGGGAATAACGGGTGCTATGACTCTAACTTCTTTGTGAGATGAATAAAATCGCTCCGATCGAATCCGAGCGTTTTGAAAAAAGACAAAAGATCAACAGAGTCCCACCGGACAGTCGTAAAGATATAATCGATCCCCTTTTCGCGGTAAACCGACAACAGCTTTTCCGCCAGCAAACGGCCGATACCCTGGCCCATATATTTGGGATCCACACCCAGGGTGGCAATCCAGGCGCTCTTTTGAAGACCGAATCCTCCGAAAACAACATAGCTGATCATGTATCCCACAACTTTACCGTCCAATTCGGCTGAAAAGCTCACATCTTCGTTTTCTTGAACCTTCTCTTCAATGATATGCCTGAAATCGATAACAGTCGAGGGGTTGGTGATGGCCGCCTGAATGGCTGTAATCTCCGGCGCATCTTCGGGTTTAATTTTTCTGATCAGCAAGTTGTTTTCCACATCATCCATGAAACAAGTCCCTTAATCCACTCTGACAATTTTTACGCGGCACCCTACCCAGTCCGGCGGTAGATAAACCCGCCCGCTGTTTCCGCTCAATTTAACGATCTTCTCAACCATCTCCTCGCCATAGATCTCCAGCTTGACTTTTCCCCTGCTTTTGGTCGGAGAGGCTTTATCTTCTTTTTTTAATTTCTTTTCAACCGGCATTTTGTTAGACTTTCCGACAATTCCCCTGGGAATTTTAATGGACAGAAAACTGCTGATATGAATGATAATTTAAAAGCAGTCATGGATAGCGAACGATTAAATATGATTACAACATAGCTACATCGTAACTATACGTCAAGGAATAAATTGGCTTTTCAGTACGGTCATATGTTTTTTTAAACAAGGAGTGAATGAACATGCAAAAAATGGATCCCCGGTACTTGAACCCCACCGACATCATTGACAGCGATCACCCGGCCGTAAGGGCCCATGGTGAAAAAACCATCAACGGCAGCAAGGACCCCGTGGATAAGGCTGTGAAGCTGTATTACGCCGTGAGAGATGGCATCTGGTACGATCCTTACTATCCCTTCTATCTCCCGGAGCACTATCGTGCCAGCAACGTTTTGAAGAGCGGCCGGGGATACTGCGTTTGTAAAGCCTCGTTGCTCTGCGCTCTTGGAAGGGCCTGTCAAATTCCCTCCAGGATCGGTTTTGCAGATGTGAAAAACCATCTGGCCACGCGGCAACTTCTGGAATACCTGGGAAGTGATCTATTTGTATACCACGGTTATGTTGAATTTTTTCTGGAAGATAAATGGGTGAAGGCCACGCCGGCCTTTAATCGGGAACTGTGCGCACGGCACAACGTAGCGCCTCTCGAATTCAACGGCCGGGAGGATTCCATATTTCACCCGTTTAATCTGGAGCATAAGCAGTTCATGGAATACGTTGCTGAACATGGGATCTATGCGGATATCCCCGTGGACATGCTGGTGGCGGGCTGGAAGGCCGTCTATGGGGAGGAACGGGTACTGGGCTGGATTGAGATGTTTGAAAAGCGGGGCGGTATTTCCGGCCGGGACTTTTCCAAAGAAGACGTCACCAAAGGTTAAAGCGGCAAGCCGCAGTTTTAAGTTTAAAGTTTTAGGTTTTTCAGTCAATGAACTTCTTGTTTTTTGTGACAGAAAACCAGGTACAAAATTTCTATTTTGTTCCCACCATGATGCCCGAATCTGTGGGGCCTTTAAAGGGGAGCCGCTCAATTTGGTGCAATCCCGCCTTCTTCATCATCTCGTGAATCCGGCTCTCGGTATAAGACCGACCCTTTTGGGTGTTGATTAACATGTTCAGGTAAAAAAGAGCCGGAAAGAGCGGACCGTCGGAGGTGTTGTTCAAAATGAAATCGTGAACGAAAAGGCTCCCGCCCTCAACCAGAGCCGACACCGCTTTTTGTAAAATCATTTCACATTCGTCAGGTCCTTCTCCGTGCAGGATATGGGAAAGCCACGCCACATCATAGGCGCCTTCAATCGCTTCATTTAAATAGTCGCAGGGCAGGAAACCAATCCGGTGGGAAAGATCAAACCGCGCAATGGTTTTTTCCGCAAAGGGGCGGGTAGCGGGAAGGTCTGCCACGGTGGCATTCAACCCCGGATTGGCCAGACAGAAATGAATGGCATAGGTGCCGGGGCCCCCGCCCAGGTCCAGGAAACTCTTTTTCCCCTGAAGATCAATCTCCCGGGAAACCCCCGGCGCAATGGACATGCCCAGGTTGAACATGCCCATGAGAAAACTCTCCCGGCTTTCGTCGTCATGGACCACCTCCCGGGAAACGGATTGTCCTGACTTGACGGCCTCATCCAGCCGAGACCAAGGTTCCACCAAATGATGGTGGTGCATGATCATATAGCCGATGTAATGGGGCGAGTGCCTGACCAGAAAATTGCGACCTTCAGGCGTGTTGGCGTATCGGGACCCGGTTTTTACCAGAAGCCCCATGGCTGAAAGCGCGTCCAGCAGCGCGGTCACACCTCTTCTGTCAACACCGATTTTCTCTGCCAGTTCACCGGCGCTCACCCGGTCCTCGTCAATCTCCGAAAAAATTCCCAGTTTGACACCTGAGTGAAGGGTACAGGTGTGCCAGTATTCTCCCGATAACGCCAGTAGTTCTTCCGCATTCCATTGGGCCATGGTCTTTTCTCCATTCTTTTTAAAGAAGGACCGCCGAGGCCGTATTCTCCCCTATGGCGCCTGAAAAATCAAGGATTGAAACAGGTGATAATAACGCCCTGTTTATTGACATCCATGACCAATGGGAATAGGTTATGAAGAAAAATAAGGGTTTCGGGAGGCAACATCTTTGAAAAATACAACCCGTTATGCCATTACGGTCATCTGTGAAGACCGGGTGGGCCTGGTGGGTCGGTTCACCGGCGCCATTACACGCCTTGGCGGGAATATCGAAGTACTGGATCAGAATGTCCGCCTGGGCTACTTTGTCATCACCCTCATGGCCACATTCGAGACCGGGGTCACCGCCCAGGACGTTCGCGTGGGACTGGAAAAAATTGATGATGCCGGCACACCGGCCATCAGCGTCCTGCCGCGCCGTGATGCGTCGATTCCGCCTGCCGGATACGGGGCGCCTTTTGTTCTGGCAATGGCGGGAATTGATGTGCCGGGTAATTTTTCCATGGTTACCACCTGTCTGGCAAAGTATGAAATCAATGTGGAAAGTCTTGCCTGTCGAACCGATGCCCAAGGCCCACTCAAAGAAGACCGTTTTACCATCATTGGTGATCTCACAGTCCCCCCTGATGTGGACGTCAAAGGGGTTCGCCTTGAGCTCACAGCGCTTCTGGCCGACAGACAGGTCAAGGTAACCCTGATGCACTCTGACATTTTTGACGCCACAAATCGAATCCCCATGCCCAAACGTCATACGGAAATGCCGTCATGAACAGAAAAGAAGACATCCTCTCTACCGTCCGCATGTTCCAGGAGGAGAATCTGGACGTGCGCACCGTCACCCTCGGCATTAACATCACCGACTGCGTCTCTTCCGATGTTTCAAGGTTTTGTGAAAACCTCATTGACAAAATTAAACGTGTCGCCGGTCCCCTGGTACCGGTCTGCGAGCGCATCTCGGACCGTTACGGCATCCCGGTGGTCAACAAACGCCTGGCCATCTCGCCCATCGGCGCCATTGGGGGACACACCGATGAAGCGGGATACCTGCAATTGGCCCACGCCCTGGACCATGCTGCGGAGTCCGTGGGGGTGGACCTACTGGGCGGTTTCACGGCCCTGGTCCAGAAAGGAACCACCCCTTCCGAAGCCCGACTCATGGAAAGCTTGCCCCAGGTCCTTTCCCAGACGGATCGGATTTGCGCCTCCATCAACGTGGCCACATCCAAGGCCGGCATCAATATGGATGCGATCCTGCAATTGGGGCGGATCATCAAACGTGCCGCGGAGAAAAGTTCAAACCAGGGCGGATTCGCCTGCGCCAAGCTTTGCGTTTTCGCCAACATGCCTGAAGACAACCCCTTTATGGCGGGCGCTTATCTCGGTTTCGGCCAGGGGGAAGCCGTGATCAATGTGGGTATCTCCGGTCCGGGTGTGGTGAAGCGGGCCATCGAACGGTTGCGGGCTGCTAACCCGGATCTGGATTTGCAGATGCTGGCAAGCGAAATCAAACAAACCGCTTTCAGGGTTACCCGGGTGGGCGAACTTCTCGGCAGGGAGGTGGCGCGCGGCGTTGGTGCGGCCTTTGGCGGCATCGACCTTTCACTGGCGCCCACCCCAAAGGTGGGGGATTCCGTGGGTGAAATCCTGCAGGCCATGGGTATTGAGAAAATCGGCGCACCGGGCAGCACCGCCGCAGTGGCCATGTTGAACGATGCCGTCAAAAAAGGCGGGCTTTTCGCCTCCTCTTCCGTTGGGGGAATGAGCGGCGCCTTTATTCCCGTTGCCGAAGACAGCGCCCTGGCCAATGCTGCGGCGGAAGGCACCCTTTCCATTGAAAAACTGGAGGCCATGACTTCTGTGTGTTCCGTGGGGTTGGATATGGTCTGCATCCCCGGGGATACGGATGCCGATACCATCAGCGCCCTCATTGCGGATGAAATGGCCATCGGCGTCATCAACCAAAAAACCACAGCCACCCGGTTGATCCCGGTACCCGGGAAAAAACCAGGGGAGTGGGTACACTGGGGCGGACTCTTCGGGGCCTCTCCCATCATGCCCATACGCGCATCCGGCGCATCCAGCGCATTTGTTCAATGCGGGGGCCGCATACCCGCGCCAGTTCATTCCTTCAAGAACTAAGAAAAATGTTAACCCGTGGCCGTTCAAACAAGCTCAACGGTCTCAGGGTCTAAGCCTATCCCTTTTAACCAGTCTCGAATGGCTCTGAAGAGCAGCCGGTAGTAGGCATCCATGCCGCCCAGCCCCCGTCTTCCAAAAAAGTAATTGATCTCTAGAAAAAGCGGTCCGGGGTCCTCTTTCGAAAGGGGGAATACAAAATCCACAGCGGCCAGATCAATCCCCGTGCGCCTGGCCAGAACCTGCGCCTGCACCTTTCCTTTTTCCTGAAGGGCCGGCTCCCAGTCATGGTCTATGCGGGCGCCTTTGCTGATGGTGGTAATGACCTGCCCCGGTTTAACAGGGCGTTTCCAGTAGGTTAGAATCCGGCTCCCCATAATGACCGCTCGCAGGACATTTCCGCCGGAGGCCACAAAATCCTGGGTTACAAAGCCGTTGCTTTCGCCACCCTCCTTCAAAGCCAGAAAACCCAATGCCGCTTCCAGGGATTTCGGGCCGGTTACCACAAAAACCCCTTCGGCTTCGTGGCTTCCATCGTCCTTGATCACAAAGGGGAATTCATGGGGTGGCCTCGGCACTTTCTTAAACAGATCCACCTTTCTCCAGCGAAAGGTCCTGGGATGGGGAAGTTGAAATGCATGGAACAAACGACTTTGCCCCACCTTGCCGGGATATGCATGGCGCATTTCATAGTTGGGAAACATGGGCGCCCCGGCATTTTGACACGCATGAAACACCCCATCGGCCCGTCCTTGGGGTAAAATGATCGCATGGGCGCAGCGAATCAGTCGGCGGTCCTCTTCATTGAGAGAGCGGTCCCCCAGAATAATCTGGTGGTCGGCCGTAAAACAGGGATGAAAGGAAAGGATCATGGTTGTTTGACTTTGACTGTGTTCGTGACTATATTTCACGCTTATACGACATACGTAAGGAGTAAAACAATGCCTATTTATGAATTCAGATGCGCTGAATGCGGTGAAATTTTTGAAAAGCTTTTTATGGGTTCGGATGAAAAAGCAGATCTTTCCTGCCCCAAATGCTCGGCATATACATTGGAGAAAGTGGCCAGTGCCACCAATTATGCCCTTGGCGTGGGCCCAGGCGGCAACCAACCCAGGATTTCAACCAAATCGTGCGGATCAGAAAACCAGTGCATGACCCTGGACCTTCCGGGACCGGCAAAATGATGGATCATCAAGCCCCACCCACGTTGAAACTGGAACTTGACGATGATGACAAGTTCCATATCACCGACATTTTTCAAGGGGAAATTGTCGCCAGGCTGATGCAAATGGATGCGCGCAGCGGCAATATCAGTTGTGAATTTGCCGGCCCATCGTACCGGAATTGGGTTATCGAATTCAAATCTTCCCGATGGGGCCTGGAAATTGTCGATTTTGAGTACGATGAAGATACCCGAAGTTTCAACCTGCCTTCACCCATAACCCTATTGGAACACCCATAAAAATGCTTGATCAAAAATTTTTTGGAAGAGAACCGGTCCAAAGGGCCCAATGCCCTTTTTGTGGTCTGCCCGTTGAAAAGCCAAAGGAACTGCCCACCCGAAAGCCCGGTGAGATGCCTGTGGGGATGTGTTCGTGCGGTGCGGTTTATGCCTGCGATGAAACCGGACACAGCCTGGGCGCCGCCCTGATCGAGGCCCTTTTGTTCGGCTGTAACATGGACTGGGACTTGGCGTGGGGGTTGGTGGCCGATGACGACTATAAACAGGAAATTGTCGAGAATTACGATCTCAACACACACCTTGTTATCCCGTCTGGTACCTATGAGGGTCGAAAAACATCCGGGGCACTTTATTTTATAAGGCTGCATCAGGAAGTTCAGGAAGTCACGGCTGAAGGGGCCAAAAAGCGACTGGAGAGTACGCCACCCGACGTGCCTGTTACGCGGCGAAAACAGGCCCCTGGGAAACGAATGTCCAAAAAAGAGGTGGAGGCAAAGGTCAAAAGCTATCAGATTGACCCCATACTGGAGGCCGCCGGGGACGACAAGAAAATCATCCGGCATCTTCAACGCCTGCTCTATTCCGGGGACAACCTACTTCGCCAAAGAGCTGCCGAAATCCTTGGGGGCGCCTGTGCCATTGTTGGAGACAATGACCCGGGGATCGTTTCCAAGCTCCTGCAGGGGCTTTTTTATTCTCTCACGGATACGGCGGCCTTTTCCCTGGGTGCTTTTGAGGCCATCGGTGAAATCATTGCTCAGCGGCCCGATCTGTATGGCGGATATACGGCGCAACTCTACCAGTTCACGGGGGATGTGAACCGTAGAATTGATGCGTTGAAGGCCCTGGGCAGGATCTCAAGAACCCAAGGGCCTTTCATCCGCAAGCACACCCTGTACTTTTTTGCCTTTCTCGAGGATCAGGACCCGTCAGTTCGTGGATACACCGTGTGGCTCATGGGCAATCTGGGCGCTCACGAAGCCAGAAAAGACTTGGAAAAACACCTGGGTGAACCCCATGAAATTGAAATCTATGAAACGGGCCACATCCGGAAAATGTCGGTGGGCGAAATCGCCGAAGAAGCCTTGAACAAACTATGATTGTTGCGTATCTATTCTCTTCTCCTGAAGGCGACATTTCCCTTGCCTCTGAAGATCTCTCAAGACCGTTCCTCATAACCCCCGAAAAAGCCCATCCTCATCTGACCCTTGGCAACTATTTTGATATCGTCAAGGCATGTATTTTAAAAGACCAGGGTGAACTGCTCAACCGTGTGCTGAAAGGTAAATACCATGAGGATTTCGACCTGGGAGACGTACGGAAAATCCAGATACGCAGTGAGAAGCACGGGATCTTATACCACTTGGCCAGCGTGGAAGTATTCATGGGTGAAACCCGTGTGAAATTCACGCTGAGCACGGCCATTTCCGGAAAAGGGGTTGAATGTATGATGCATGAGCATGATATCCTGGATTGGCTGAAGCGTAATCTTGGGTTTTCATTCTTGCCCGAAATCTACGGCATTAGAAAAATGACCTGTCTTACGGCACAGGGGAAAACTGAAGAAATGGTCATCCTGGCAGCCCAGTGGTTTGAAGATTACCATGAATGGCATATGGCCATGGACCCTGCGGACGGCAGAAAAAAAATTCAAATATGGGACTTGAAAAGAGGACCTCGATATGCCTCTTCCACGGAAGCATTTATTATCATAGAAGAATGCGCCAGAATCCTGACCCTTTATTACGATTTTGGGGATTTCAGTCATATCGGTGCATGGCATCATGCAGCCGGGGATTTTATCGTCAAATGCCACAAGGATGGTAGGCTGGATGTGAGGTTGACCACTGTTCGGCAATACGAGCCACAGCCGGCAACGGAAGATGCCGGCCCCATGATTGCCATCATCTACTTTTTCCTGGATACCACGGTTAAGATGCGACTCGACAGGCTGGATGGGGTCGGGGAAACGGTCTGGCTGGGCGATTTTGCTGTCACTGCTACCGTAAGGGGGTTTTTTGAAGGACTCCATACACGGGAAACAAAAGGAGATGGCCTTATGCCGGTCCAGGTCGCTAACCTTCTTTCACTGCTGAAATCCTTTGACAGACCGGAACTTGAGCGGGTTTTTGAACCGCTGATGGACCACCACGCCACGCAGAACCCGGATGAGACGGCCTTTATGAGAACCCGCATAAGCAATCACATCAGTGTCCTGTGTCAGGCCCTTCGGGATTTTCATTGACCAGGTCTTCCACCGGGGTCTTTATGATTTTTGGAATGGAGATCAGAAGGGATGCCCTTTCTTCCGGGGCATCTATTTTGGTGTTTTCCAGCAGGTCCTTGGATAACTGAAACAGCTCTTTCTGCACGGCATTCATATTGAAAAAGGGATACCCCTGATCCTTCTTGAAGCCGGTGCTGCCGCAAATCCGCGGAATCCCCTGAATCATGGTGGGGATACCGTAAATCCGACAGGTGATGGGGCGGTAAGGGTAGAGGATGCAGGCATCGTCATCATTGAGCAGAGGACATCGGATTTTCGTTTTGGCCATGGCATAGGCGCTCATTCCGGGATCATCCTTGAACTCTTTAAGGGTCCTTTCAAGGGTCTTGAGCTCTTTTTCAGCCGCAAGACCCCGCTTAAGCGCTTCGGCTTTCTCCTTTTCCCCAAGCTGATCGAAATCATTTTTTAAAAACACCGCTTCCACAAGGAAAAGCCCGAATACCGCGTGACAGCAATCGGCACAACCCGGTTTACAATTGATACAATCCGGATATTCCCCCGCAATGCGCTCAAACGATCTGTCCGCAAGGCTAACCTGCCGGTCATACGGTTCAAACAAATAAGAAAAGTCCATTGTTATCGATGCGGCTCCAATGCTTTTACAAACTCGGGATGTGGCTCAAACCCTAAATCAACCGCCTTATCCAGATGTTCGATGGCTTTCCGATAATCGCCCTTGTTGTAATAGGCACTTGCAAGGTTGTTCTGGCCGAGAGCAAATTCCGGGGCGATTTCGACCATTTTTTCGCCCGTTTCAACGGCCTTTTCCACCTCATCATTTTGAAGGTATGCGTTGGTCAAATTGCTCCAGGCCTGAACAATTTCAGGATTCAGTTCAATGGCCTTGTTAAGGGCATTGATCGCCTCTTCGGTTTTCATCATCTGGAGAAAAGCAAATCCCAGGTTGGCGTATCCCCGAGCATACCTGGGTTCGATCTGGATGGCCCTGTTGTTGACCTCAATCACCATATTCAGATCGCCTTTTTTAAAATAGATATACCCCAGATTAACATAGCCCTCAAACATTCGGCCGCTGTTGGCGACGGCCTCATTAAACGCGGAAATGGCCTCATCCAGCTTTCCCTGGTTCATGAGGGAAACGCCAAGGTTATATTGTGTATTGGCGCATTCCGTATCTTCATCCCGCAATGCTTTTTGTTCAAAAAGAAATTCTTCCGATCCCTGTGGACTCTTCATAATACGCCTCTGAACTCAATGAAGCAAAAAGGTCGCAACCCAAACGGGACGGCGACCTCTTCGCTATCATTTCGTCATTTCTGGTTAAGCAGCCGATAAAGATCTTTTCTAATGATCTTCGGTCTGGCCTTTCCCCTTCATACCATACATGGTGCTGCTGCCGGTGGAAAAATAGATCAATTTTTCTTCGTTGATCAATGCGGTGGCAGCCTTTTTGATCGCTCTGGCTTTGGCCTCCGGAATCACTTTCTGAACGGCTTTCTGGATGTCGTTAAAGTAAAATTTGGTTTTCTTGCTCTTTTCAGCAAATGCCATAATGGCTTCTTTCATGTCTTCCATTGTTGCTCCTTCATTCTCATTTCACCCGGGGAAGAGACATCTTGGAGCCATGGCTTTTTCCCCGGATGAAGCTAATTGAGCGTTCGTTTATTTGATGCCGTTAACAGCTCTTGATACGGCCCAGGATGCCTCAGTATATTTGAACTGGGTGGACGTCCTGTAGGTATCATACTGCAGACGGTAATCGTCAATGAGATGATCCGTAAAGGGAAGATCGCATTTTTCGAAGAATCTTTCCCAGCCGATTCGCTCGGCCCAGTCGCCAACACGCTCGTACTTGTTGGCGTCCGCCGCGTAAGCGTTAACAATTTTCTTGATGTTCTCACACACCTCGGGGAACCTCGGGTATGTGTTGGGCAGCGCCGGCACAACCACCTTGGAGAATTTAGGCGGCGAAATCCGGTTACTCACCTTACCGCCGGCCATGATGGTCACGCAGTCCCCTTCATTGTCAGCAAGGGGCAGGGCCATACACATGGTATAGCAGTTGCCGCAGAACATACAACGTTCGTTCTTGATCTTGACCGTTTTTTTGCCGGATTCGGTCTTGGTCGGTGAAATGGCGGCCGTGGGGCACGCCGCAATGACCAGCGGAATTTCGCAGTACTGGCCAAGGACTTCGTTGTCAATAAGGGGCGGTTTCCGGTGATACCCCAGAAGAGCGACATCGGAACAATGGACAGCCCCGCACATGTTGAGGCAGCAGGCCATGGAAATACGAACCTGGGCCGGCATGGTCATGCTCTGAAATTCTTCAAAGAGATCATCCATGACGGCTTTAACCATACTGGAGGCATCTGTTGCCGGCGTATGGCAATGGATGAAGCCCTGGGTGTGGACGATATTGGTGATGCCGGCGCCGGTGCCGCCGATGGGAAACTTGTAGCTTCCGGTAACATGCTTGCGGCTCTGAAGGTCTTTTTTCAGGGTTTCCACCTTGTCCTGGCTGTCCACCATGAACTCGATGTTGTTCCTCGTGGTAAACCGCATGTAACCGTCGCAGTGTTTGTCGGCGATGTCACAGATCTCGCGCACGTTTTCAACGGTCATGAACCGACAACCGCCAACCCGGACGGTAAAAACCTTGTCGCCGTTTTCAGCCACATGTACCAGAATTCCGGGCTCCAGAATTTCATGGTAATCCCATTTACCGTAGTTGTTCTGGATAATGGGAGGAAAATACTGCCAGAAATGCCGCGGACCCAAGTCCGTGAGCCTGTTTTCCATGGGTTTTTCAGGATTATAAAGCCCTAGTCTTTCAGTTGATAATGCCATTCTTGATTCCTCCTATCTCGCATGTCTGGATCGGTAGTCGTCGATATCGCGGTCCCATTTGCCGGGCACATCTTCTTCTTTCCAGAAGATGTAGGGGTTGCTTCTCGGCTCTTTCACCATTTGCGGCATGGGCGGAATCTCCAGAACCTCCAGCAGCTTGGAGATACCCTGGCGCTGGATCAGCTCACCCAGACGCTCACGGTTCTTTCCTTCTTCCGGCCACCAGTCCCAGATCTTTTCCACGACTTCCTTGATGTTGTCATAGGGCGCTTCGCATTCCATGAAAGGAATGGTCAGAACGGACATCTGCGCACCGTCTAAAATGGGCGCTTTGGCGCCGAACAGGATGCTCACGCCTGTTTCCATGCCCACCTTCAGGGCTCTCGGCATGGTGTTGATGCAGTGCATGCAACGGGTGCATTCCTTATCGTCGATCATGAGTTTGCCGTCTTCCATCCACATGCAGTCGGTGGGGCAGAGGTTGATCACTTCCTTATCGATATCGAATTTACCCCAGTCTTTACCCGCATGGGCGCCGGCGTTGGGGGCTATTTCGCCGCCCATATAGGCCTGGACCGCTTCCTGATCAATCCGGATATTGTCTCTCCACGTGCCGATAAAGCTCATGTCCGATCGGGCAATGGAGGCCACGCAACCGTTGGGGCAGCCGTCAAATTTAAACTTGAATTTGTAGGGGAAGGCCGGACGGTGCAGTTCATCCTGGTAGTAATGGGTCAGTTCATAGCACAAGGCCTGGGTATCGATGCAGGCGTATTCACAACGGGCTTTGCCGATACAGCAGGCCGGTGTACGCAGATTGGAGCCGGAACCGCCCAGATCCTGCTGCAACACATGCCCCAAGTCGTAAAAAATGGGCTCAAGCTGTTCGGTAAAGGTGCCGATGCAGATGATGTCGCCCGTGGAGCCATGCATGTTCAACATGCCGCTGCCCCGGTACTCCCAGAGATCGCAGATGCACCGCAGGTAGTCGCTGGAGTAAAATTTGCTGGCCGGCTGGTTGATCCGCATGGTATGAAAATGCGCAATGGAAGGAAATTTGTCAGGCAAGTCTGAGTATCGGCCGATCACGCCGCCGCCGTAGCCGAAAACGCCCACGATGCCGCCATGCTTCCAGTGGGTTTCCCCTTCGTCAAAGGAGACCTGGAGTTGTCCCAGCATGTCCTCGACCACTTCCCGGTCGATCATCATCCGATCATCGGCCAGGTTTTTGCGGTGAAGGGCCTCTCGTTTGGCGTCCGCCACAAAGCTCGGCCAGGGCCCTTTTTCCAGCTCGTCCATATCGGGGATATCGTGCTTGCATTTGAAATTCTTGAGTTCATCCTCCGTATAGTTGTTCAACTCCTCATCAGTGTAGATGCGAAGCTCGTCGTACTTTAACTCTTTTTGTTCTTCGTTAGGTTCAAAAGCCATTAGACTTGCCTCCTCAAAATATTATTATAAAGGAATATATCCTAAAATTAGTGCCGACCGTCACCTCCTCCCTCAAATAGTCCTAATCCGCGGCGGGGATTTCGATAAAAATTTGACCATATTTCCACCGAATCCAAAAAATAATCGATCCGGTTCCAATCGTTCTTTCAGAAAATACCAATTAACCAATTTTTCAGATAGTTAATAACCAAAAGGCCGACAGGATGTCAATAAAAAAAACAGAAACACCCCGCGACTTTTTTGTTGACAATTTTAAACGACCATGTTCCTTATTTCCAGCAGTTATTTATCCATAAATTGGACCCATACAAAACCGAATCCATAGAATTCAGAGACTGTTTTATGCATCCGCGCATCATTATCGCTGCACTAAAAGGCGGCTCCGGAAAAACCATCTTATCCCTGGGCCTTACGGCCGCATGGCGGGAAATGGGTCTCAGTGTGGCCCCCTTCAAAAAAGGACCCGATTTTATTGACTCTGGCTGGCTTTTCCTGGCAGCGGGTGCGCCCTGTTATAACCTGGACCCTTTTTTGATGGATGAAAATCAGATCCTGGATTCTTTCCTGCGCCATTCCGATCATGGGCAGATCGCCGTGATTGAAGGAAACCGAGGGCTCTTTGACGGTCTCGACATTGATGGGTGCTGCAGCACCGCCGAAGTGGCAAGGCTTCTTCAAGCCCCTGTGCTCATTGTTTTAGATGTGACCATGACAACGCGAACCATGGCCGCCATTGTTCGAGGATGCCAGGTATTTGACCCCGAACTGAATATCGCAGGTGTTATTTTGAATCGAGTGGCTGGGCCCAGGCAGAAAAACCTCATCACCGAGGCCATTTGGAAGTACTGTGGCATTCCGGTGGTGGGTTCGGTTCCGAAATTGAAGGAAAACCCCTTTCCGGAAAGGCATATGGGGCTGGTTCCCCACCAGGAGAGCAGCCGGGCACAGAAGGCTATTTCGTGGGCAAAAAAAACCGTCTCGGACAACCTGCAACTGGCGCGTATCCGGGAAATCGCCAACCGAGTCCCCCCACTTGACAGCATCCGTGCGTCAGTTGCACTGGAAACCTATGCGGAAAATGAAGCATGGCGCCCGCGAATCGGTTTTATAAGGGATCAGGCACTATGGTTTTATTACCCTGAAAACCTGTCTGAACTGGAAAAACTGGGCGCTGTTATGGTTGAGCTCAATGCCATTTCCGCCAATGCCCTGCCGAAGCTGGATGCACTTTACATCGGCGGTGGCTTTCCCGAGACCCAGGCCCAGTCCCTGGCTGACAATGCTTTATTTAGAAACGCCCTGAAAAGTGAAATCGAAAAGGGTCTTCCCGTTTATGCCGAGTGTGGGGGGCTCATTTATCTGGGGGAGAATATCCGGCTGTCCGGCAAACATTACCCCATGGTCGGAGCACTGCCCCTGGATTTCGTTTTCCAGAAAAAGCCCCAGGGGCACGGATATACCATTCTGGAAACCTGTGATCAGAATCCCTACTATTCAGTTGGGAAAATTCTGCGCGGTCACGAATTTCACTATTCCAGAGCTGTATTTACGGCTTCGAAAGAACCGGTACACTTCGCCTTTAAGGTAAAACGGGGTCATGGTATTGACGGTGAAAAAGATGGTATATGCAGAAAGAATATATTGGGGACCTATACCCATGTGCATGCCGCCGGTGAGTCCGATTGGGCGAAAGGCCTTTTTAAGGCAGCGCTTGAATATAAAAAAACGGCTAAACCCTGAAGAAGTCGGAAAAGAACATTTGACAACTTGCGAAACAGGGATTATACTGCTCCGATTGTGTGCGGCGTTGGCTGAAAAAATATTCAGGTGTGGTATTTTTAGGGTATTTTATTTAACAAAAAGGAGGCAGTTTAGGTATGGCAACAATAGAATTTGAGGGAACCAGCTATGATGTTGATGAAGACGGATTCATCGACGATTTCACTAACTGGGACGAAGGATGGATGAAGTATGTAAAATCAAGCGAAGGCATTGAAGAAATTACGGATGAACATAAGAAGGTCGTTGACGTTTTGCAGGAGTACTACAAGAAGAACGGCATCGCCCCCATGGTCAGGATTCTGTCAAAAGTCACCGGCTACAAACTGAAATATATCTACGAGCTGTTTCCTTCAGGGCCGGGAAAAGGCGCCTGTAAAATGGCTGGACTGCCCAAACCGACCGGTTGCGTATAATCTTACGAATGGAAACTTTGGGAAAGCAACGTGTTTCCCGGAGTTCAAAAGCACCGAAACAATAAGGCACCAAAATATAAAGGCACGGGGAAAACGGTAATGCCGTTTCCCCGTGCTTTTTTCATGTTGTTCCCCCTTTTTATTGCCGAGGCCCTCTAACTGGCTATTACTCCGTAGATCATGCCCGCAATGGTGCTCAAAATTACGATGATGGTACAGAAAACCGCTGTCTTTTTAGCACCCATGACGCTTCCGATCACCAGCATATTGGGCAGGGACAGGGCCGGACCCGCCAGCATCAGGGAGAGTGCGGGACCCTTTCCCATTCCCGCGCCCAAAAGCCCCTGGAGTATGGGCACCTCCGTAAGGGTGGCAAAATACATGAGCGCCCCCGAAATCGAAGCAAAGAGGTTGGCCCAGAGGGAATTTCCACCCACGAGACCTTCAATATACTGGTCGGGAATCAGGGCGGCATGCCCGGGCCTTCCCAGCATAAAACCCGCCACCAGAACGCCCGCACCCAGGAGTGGAAAAATCTGTTTCATGAAGCCCCAGGTGGACTGAACCCAGGTGACCCGTTCTTCCTTGACAAACCAGGCTTTCAGTATGAACCCCAAAATGATCAGCAGTCCGGCGGTGATATACCACTTGGCGGCGAATACGGTTGGCCACACACCGCTGGATCCTCCGCTTGGTTTTGCAAAGGCGGCGAAAACCAGGATCAACACCATAATCAGCATGAAAAGCCCGTCCTGGGCAAGGGTCCGGCCCGTTCCCTCGTCCTCCGGCAGGAACAGTTCTCCTTTGGCCCGCTCCGCATCATCCTTTCTAAAAATGAAGGCCATGAGTAGGCCGGTGATGACGGCAAAAAGAATCGCGCCGATGGCTCTGGCTAGTCCCAGTTCCCAGCCCAGGATCCGGGCTGTGAGCACAATGGCCAGCACGTTGATGGCCGGGCCCGAATAGAGAAAAGCCGTTGCGGGTCCGATGCCGGCTCCCCGCGAATAAATCCCCGCAAAAAGGGGCAACACCGTGCAGGAACAGACGGCAAGGACCGTCCCCGAAACAGAGGCAACCGAATAGGAGAGAATTTTTCTGGCAGTGGCGCCGAAGTATTTAAGAACCGAGGCCTGGCTTACGAATACGGAAATGGCCCCTGCGATAAAAAATGCAGGGATAAGACAGGTGAGTACATGTTCACGGGCGTATTCCTGAAGCATCATAAAGGCTTCCAGACCGGATCGGCGAATGACCGGACTTGCCCAGGGTACATAGTAAGCTGCCATAAAGACCAATATGATCATCAGCAGTTTCCAGCGTTCCTTCATGATTCGAACTCCCTCCCTGCGGCCGGGTGGCCGTGTTGTGAATTTACAAATCGCTATATATCAATATATTAAACACGAAAAATTACTTTTTCCAGATATCTTCTCTTCGAATCGAGGAAAGTTTTTTGATAAGATGGGAAACCGCCTCGTCATCTTCAAGCCACGGCCTCAAATTTCCGAGAAGGGCTCCAGCGTATGGACCTTCACTTGGGCTACTGTATGCAGTTTCGGGAATATATAGCTGTCCGATTGGAAAGTCAAGGAAGTTTTTTCGGCCTTAAAAAAAATATATTTGAAAAAAGGTTGACATTTATAGACGACCGGTCTACTTTATTCAAACATTTGGCGACAAGCGGGGATTATGAAAACGGATACCAAGCAAAAAATTCTTGAAACCGGAGCGGAGCTCATCCATTTGAAGGGATTCAATCACACGGGCCTTCAGGAAATCCTCAACGTAGCGGGAGTACCCAAGGGATCGTTCTATAACTACTTTAAGAGCAAGGAGGATTTCGGACTTCAGGTCATCGACCATTTCGCCGGATATTATTCCTTCATGTCACGACCGATCCTGGAAGATCCCGCCCTTTCCCCCTTGCAAAAAATAGAAAGACTCCTTGAGTGGTTTATGGACTTTTTCAAGTCAAAGGATTACGCCTATGGCTGTCCCATCGGCAATCTTGCCCAGGAGATGGGGGATTTGAGCCCGGTATTTCGAGATAGGCTCATGTTAGCTGTGAACATTATGGTTGATGGGTATTCGGAGCTGTTAGCCGAAGCGCAAAAAAAAGGCGAGATTCCTCAGCAGCTGGATGCGAAGGAGACGGCCTATTTCCTGGTGAGCAGCTGGCACGGTGCACTTCTGCACATGAAAGCCATAAAAGGTCCCGAACCGCTTGAGAACCATAAACGGTTTATATTTGATCATGTTTTGAAGCTCTAAGGGCTTAGGTGTAGAAACGTAGGCCCAAAACCATTTAATTATTCAGAAAAGGAGATACAAATGTCTGAACTGAAAAAGAAAATTTTGGCAAAAATGGATCGCCCGACCTTATCCGTTCTTTCTACCATCACGGAAGACGGAAAACCCTGGGCCCGTTATGTCACCCCCATGGCGGATGAAAATCTGACCATCTGGATGGCCACTTTTGTCTCATCACGCAAGGTGGCCCAGATCCGTAGAAACCCTGAAATCCACCTGACCACCGGTGTCACTGATATGGAGACGGCGGAGGCATTCCTTCAGATTCAGGGCACAGCCGAGATCCTGACCGACGAAGCGACCAAAAAAGCGGTCTGGAATGACCACCTTAAAAACTACTTCTCCGGCCCGGATGATCCCAATTACTGCGTCTGCAAGATCACCCCATACCGCATTGAATACCAGGGCATGGGAAAGGTTCCGCCGGAAGTGTGGGAGGTTTAAACACCTATAAACAATGGGGGATTTTTTATGAACCTTAATGAACATCCAACAGTTATGCAGTACAGGGAAAAGGTTGAGGAAGACTCCCTTACCGGGATCCGGGAAAAGCTTGATTCAACGTGGCTCAAGACCGTTGCTCTGGAAGCAGGGGCTGATGATGTGGGTCTGGTGGAAATCGGTCGTTCGGAGCTTGAAGAACATGCGGAAGACATCCTGAAGATATTTCCCCGGAACCGCAGTGTCATGAGCATTGTCTGCCGGATGAACCCGGAGAATATTCGATGCCCATCCCGTGATGTATCGGATCTGGAGTTTCTGCAAACATTTGAACAAACAAACGCTGTATCACGCAAGATCGTGAAGGCCCTGATTGAAAACGGTGTAAGAGCCATGAGCCCTTCCGCCGGATTCCCCATGGATCTGGCGAAGTGGCCGGGCAGGATGTGGCCGCTCTCCCATAAACCCATTGCCGTTGCAGCCGGTCTGGGGGTCATGGGTCATCACCGTCTGGTCATCCATCCACGATTCGGGAACTTCATTGTCCTGGGCACGATCCTCCTGGACCGCGAAGCTACAGCATATGACCAGCCTCTGGACTTCAACCCATGTATTGAATGCAAACTTTGCGTCTCCGCCTGCCCGGTCGGGGCTATCTGCGCTGACGGGCATTTCAATTTTACGACCTGCATGACACACAACTACCGGGATCGCATGGGCGGCTTCATGAACTGGGTGGAAAATATCGTCTCAAGCAAATGCGTCAGGTCCTACCGCAAGAAGGTCAGCGATCCTGAGACTGTCTCCATGTGGCAGTCCCTGAGTTACGGGATCTGCAATAAGTCCTCTTACTGCATGGCCGTTTGTCCTGCGGGAGAAGACGTTATCGGTCCGTTTCTGGACGACCGAAAACATTTCCTCACCCAGGTGGTGAAGCCGCTTCAGGAAAAGGTGGAAACGATTTATGTGGTTCCGGGCTCAGATGCTGAGAGCTATGTTCAAAAGAAATTTCCCCACAAAACCATAAAAGGGGTGGGTAACGGCCTCAGGCCGGGTTCTGCGGCAAGTTTCCTGGAGAGCCTGCCCATTGTTTTCCAGCGCGACCAGTCCGAAGGTCTCAACGCTACGTACCATTTTACCTTTAGGGGTGAAGAACAATGTGAAGGGACCGCGGTCATCCGTGATAAAACGATTCAGGTCCAAAGCGGCCTGGTGGGTACGCCTGACATGCATGTTACGGCAGACAGTCGGACCTGGCTGGATTTTCTGGCCGGGGAAAAGAATCTCATATGGGCGTTGCTTCAACGAAAGCTCCGCATGAAGGGGTCGCCTCGCCTGATGAAGGCCTTTGCCCGTTGTTTTCCATAATGGGTTCCATCAGAATTTCGGTATTTTTTGCAGGTTGGGGCAGAGGGTCGTGATGCGACAGTGCCTGAATCCTGGATCGGATGGTCAAAACAAAAGGAGGAGAAAAAATGAATTTTAAGGAAATAAGTGAAAAGAGACGTTCCATAAATTTCTTCGATACAGACAAAGATGTATCTGAATCGCAGCTGATCCGGATTGTGGACTTGGCGGCGAACGCACCTTCCAGTTTCAATCTGCAGCCATGGAATCTAATGGTGCTTCGGAATCCCGAGGAAAAGGAAAAACTCAAATCCCTGGCCTGGGACCAGCCCAAGATCGTTGAGGCACCGGTGGTCCTAATCGTTCTTGCGGACAAGAGCGGCTGGCAGGCAGATCATTCCACGTTTGAAAAAAATTGGCAGGAAATGCTCAAATCCGGGTCCATGGCGCTGGAACAGAGGGAATGGTTCCTTAATGCCACAAAGGCGCTCTATGATTGGAATCCTGATGCAAATCTGGCGTTTGCCGCAAAAAACACGGGTTTCTTCGCCATGAGCCTCATGTACGCAGCTACCAGTCTTGGTTTGGAGACACATCCGATGGACGGTTTTGATCATGAAGCCGTTCGAAGGGAGTTCAAAATCCCTGATAACTACTGGGTTCCCCTCTTACTGGCGGTGGGTTACATGAAACCGGGTCTGAACTTGCACTCAGCAAAATGGAGAAAAAAATACAATGAGATAGTGGTTTCATTTTAATATCCGCATTCCAATGTGAACAGAATGACAGGATACGATTGTGAATCACCCTAAGCGAGACCTTTGAAAAATGCGCAATTTTGTTCTAGATCAAGGAAGGCGAAAATTTCAACCACAGGAATATATTCAATATTTCGAGGATTGAAATTTTCGCCTGACGCAGAGATTGGGAAAAAGGGGGCGTTTTGCAAAGGTCTCTAAACTTAAACACTATGGATCCGGAAGTAATTTACTATTTCGGGACAAGGCTCTCAATGTTGTGCTGACGACTTATGAAGTTTAATAGCTCGAAGTCAGAAACCACAAGTCGGTACCAGGGTCGGGGATGGAAAAATAGATTCCCCGCGACGATTTGCCCCTATTGAGCCTCCGATAAAACCTTCGATTCAAGGATCCGTCGGATCAGAAATTCCATGCAGTGCTTTGTGTTTTCCGGGCTGAAGATCGTTGCTTCATCCATGAAATACCTTTGGAACAGAACCTCTGCCACTTCAGCAATCCCCTCCTGAGATTGAGCCAGGTCGGTTACATAATCGGTGATCCAGTCCAGTTCACGTCGTGATCCCGCAATGAATTGTGTTGCCTCTTCGCCGCCATAGGCGCCGCAGTGACCGGGACAGATCCATTTGGGTTTAAGGGCGCAGAGTGTGTCAAAGGTTTTGCGGTAGTCATCGTAATCCACATAGAAGTTGGAAAAAAATTTTTCCGGGGGCAGATGAAACCCAAGAGAATCGGAGCAAAACAGTATCCTTTCCCGGGGTTCCCAAAGTGCGATGCCGCCGCGGCAATGTCCCGGTGCATCCAGGATGTGAAGGGACAATCCGCCGGGATTGAGGACATCTCCGGGTGAAACGATTTTTTCAAAGGTAAAAGGACGAGGCGGTTGTTGGTTTGTGTCGGGGGCGACAGCCTTAAAATCCAGAAGACGGTTCGATGTATAGGCATCTTCGCGGGTGAAAAAGTCGAATATTTTTTTCCTGGAAAGCAGATCTCTGGCTTCAGAACCGCCGGTAATTTTGATTTGAGGCAATGACTTTTTGATCAGGGGTGCGCCCATGACATGATCCGCATGGGTATGGGTGAGAACCAGATATTTGAGACTTGCGGGGTTAATTCCAAGGTGTTCTAACTGGTCCACGACCTGTGGCGCCATTACGGAAAGCCCTGCCTCCACCAGAACGGAAAACCGATCTCCCTTCACCAGATAGATGGAGGCATAGTGATTGCCGAGTAGGAAAACCCTGTCTGTGAGTTGCTTCGGGTACGTCATTTATGGTTTTCGGAATCAGCCAACGGCTGCCTGTAGTTTGAGTGCCTCTTCCGATTCCGGGTCCATATTATAACAGGTAATACAACAGGAGAGACAACGTTCGCTTTCCGTCAATGCCTGTTCTTCGGTCAGCACCTGATCTACTTCCACAAAGGATTTGATTCTCTCGTCTGCCGGCAGTTCCTCCATGGGAGACCGGGGCTTTTTGACGATGCCGGGGACATGGTCGAATTGGGATTCAGGGATGAGGTCTTTTCCCATATGTTCCGTCGGTCCTGCTTTGATTTCTTCACCCATCACATATTGATGGATCGATCTGGCGGCCCGTCTGCCGCCGCCGATGGCGGTGACCACCAGGGCCGGGCCCGTGGCTGAATCGCCGCCCACAAAGAGGTAGGGGATATTGGTTTGCAGGGTTTTGGGATCGGCGTCAACCGTGTTCCAACGGGTGGTTTTCAATTCGGCCAGACGCTTCTGATCCCGTTCCACAAATGACACGTCCGGCGCCTGTCCGATGGCGGTAATGATCATATCGGTCTGCAGCCGGGTTTCCGAACCTTCGATGGGGACGGGACGGCGTCTGCCGCTGGCATCCGGTTCGCCCAATTCCATTTTCAGGTATTCCAGATGGGTACAGTGCCCTTCATCATCGCTCACCACTTCCTTGGGCGCAGTCAGGAAGATGAATTCCACCCCTTCCTCATCAGCGGCCTCGATCTCAACCGGGTTGGCAGGCATCTCTTTCCGGGTTCTTCGATACGCCAGGTAGACCTTTTTGGCGCCGTAGCGAAGGAGGTTTCGGGTGCAGTCAATGGCGGTGTTTCCGCCGCCGATGACCACCGCTGTATCTCCCATGGGCAGCATTTCGCCGCTGGCCAGGCGGGAAAGAAAATCGATGCCCGTGTAGCACCCTTCCAGGTTTTCCCCTTCAACGCGCAACAGGGAATCCTTCCAGGCGCCGATGCCCATGAAAATGGCATCGTATCCTGCCGCCACAAGAGATGTCAGGTCAAAATCATCACCGAATTTCACCCGGGTATGGCTTTCGATCCCCAGGTTGAGTATGCCTTGAATCTCCCAGTCCAGCGTATTCTTGGGAAGCCGGTATTCCGGAATGCCGTATCGAATCATACCGCCCAGCTTGGGCATGGCCTCGTATATGGTCACGTCATGACCCATGCGTCGAAGGAAAAAAGCACAGCTCAGCCCTGCGGGACCCCCGCCGATGACGGCGACCCGTTTGCCGGTGGAAGGCGCCACGGAAATGGAAAACCGTTTTCCCGAATTCATCTCATAATCGGCGGCAAAGCGTTTCAACTGATTGATGGAAACCGGTTCATCTTCCACCCCGCGACGACAGCTGTCTTCGCAGGGATGGGGGCAAACCCTGCCGCAGGATAGCAGCAGGGGGTTGCGTTCACGGATGGTATGGACCGCCCCTTCGTAATCGCCTTTTCGAATCTGGGCAATGTAAAGGGGAATATTGATCTGGGCCGGGCAGATCTGTCGGCAGGGCGCCAGAGAATCCTCGTCTGCATTGAAATGAAGCAGGCGCTCGGACGGGGTTTTTACGGTGAGTATGTCTTTGGGACAGGTCCGTTCACAGGCGCCGCATCCCACGCATTTCTCGTCATCCACAACGGGAAACCCTTCAGGTCCTATTTTCAGGGCATCAAAAAGACAGGCCTTCACACAGTCGCCATAACCCAAGCACCCCTTGTCGCAATCACGTTTGCCATCATCCAGCAGCATCTGTGCCCGGCATGAGGGAATGCCTTCGTAAAGATAGCGGATTTTTGAACGATCCCCGCCTGTACAGGGGTTTGAACAGTTGGACGCTTCTGCAAGGCCTCCGGCTATTCCCATGACGGCGGCGACGGCCTGGGTGGCCTCATCTCCCGCCACAATACATACATTGGCAGGCGCCTGTCCTGCTACCACGGCAACCGCCGCGGCGGAACAACCCGCATAGCCGCATCCGCCGCAGTTGGCGCCGGCCAGACAATCTTCCACCTGGCCGATTCTCGGGTCTTCATAAACATAAAAAACCTTGGACGCGACGCTAAGTACAATGCCCAATACCGCTCCCAGACCACACATGACAAGCAAGGCTGGAACCATTATGAAATCCTCCAATTAAATATTTGAGACTTGAAATTTGAAATTTCAACTCCTGCACGACACATATAGGCAAAACAGGGTTCATATGTCAACCACAACGCACATCTTGAGCGGAAAAATTTGTCTTGCTCTAATTTCTCTGAGCGAAAGTTGAAACTTGGAAAACCCTAAAACGTGTAAATACGTTACTAAATTTCGGTGTCTTTATTCGTATTCCCGCTCCGTTTTGAGAATGGACGGCACATCAAAACAATTCTGGATGGCTTCTTTACTTTTTGATGGGTTAGAGTAACAGATGGTTAAATATAGAAGCCTTACATCTCAGGGTTACAACAAATGAATAGCGCAACCACAGATGTAGTGGTTCTCCCATTCTGAATTTATAAGCTCACTGGGCCACAGGTTTTGTGTATATCCCATCCGTTTCTCATTTGAAACCGCGCTGAGATACGTTGGAGATATCAACGGATCGATAACGCCGTGGCTCATCAGCATCAGAAACCTTCAACTGAGTTGCAAAAGAGCCAATTACTTTCAACTGCTGCTGTCAGGAGCAGTCGTTTGTTTGCTAACACTACCCCCATAATATATCCTCACCCGTCCGAAAAGCTCTTTGAGAAATTTTGTTTAATTTTTCAAGATATTGATTAGATTTGCCTTTATAATTCTTGATAGCTTTGGTTAACTTCAATGCCGTAATTTCACCGTATAATGAATCATCCCCATCATCGAAGGAAATTTTTAATTTTGCCCATAAATCACAAAAACTGCTGTTTGCTAGATACATATAATATCGTGACCTTAACTTGGTCAATTTTCCCGTCCCTTGACATACAGGGCGAGTTATAACCAAAAGTGGTGTTTGAGGAAGCCATAAAAAAATAAATGACGTATCCTGTCGGAATGAGTTCTCAAAAACAAAATCCCAACAAAAAAGAGGATACGTCATGCGTAATAATAAAGTCATTGAACTTAAAAAGCCATCTGCGATTTCCGAAGATCCGTTGACAGAATTGTTACGTAACGGTGCCCGACGGTTAATTGCTGATGCTGTTGAAGCTGAATTACAGGGGCTTCTCAATCAACATGCTGAATTCAGAAATGAGCAAGGACACCTGCAGGTAGTTCGTAATGGTTATTTACCTGAACGAAAGATTCAAACTGGAATCGACCCGGTTAAGGTCAGGGTTCCAAAGATTCGGGATAAGAGTGGCCAGAGAATCAAATTCAACTCGGTTCTTTTACCGCCCTATCTAAGAAAAACCAGGAGTGTCGAAGAAGTTTTGCCCTGGCTATACCTCAAAGGCATATCCACGGGAGACTTCCAAGAAGCATTACAGGCACTTTTTGGGAGTGAGGCTGAGGGTCTGTCAGCATCGATAATAAGTCGCTTAAAGCGCATATGGGAGGCAGAGCATGAAACGTGGAGCCGACAGAACCTGAAGAACAAGCGGTATGTCTATATTTGGGCAGATGGTGTGTATTTCAATATCCGTAGCGATGATGCCAGACAGTGTATTCTTGTCATTATCGGGGTCACAGAACAGGGCAGAAAAGAATTCATTGCCATTGAGGATGGTTATCGGGAATCTGAACAGAGTTGGTCGGAATTATTGTTACGAATAAAAGCACAGGGACTAAGGCATTCCCCTGAATTGGCAGTCGGTGACGGAGCTCTAGGATTTTGGAAAGCATTGAGTAAAGTATTCCCGAAAACAAAACATCAACGTTGCTGGATTCATAAAACTGCCAATGTGCTCAATAAACTACCCAAGGTGGTTCAGCCCAAGGTTAAGCAAGCGTTGCATGAAATCTGGATGGCACCGACCAAAAACGATGCTTACAGGGCCTTTGATATTGCCATCTCAACGTACTCGGAAAAATATCCAAAGGCTATGAAGTGTCTGGAAAAAGATAAAGATGAAATGCTGGCCTTTTATGATTTCCCCGCCATACATTGGCAACATATAAGGACTTCGAATCCCATTGAATCAACGTTTGCCACGGTACGGCTGAGGACGGCTAAAACAAGAGGATGCGTTGCCAGGCACACGATCTTATCTATGGTCTTCAAGCTCGCCCAGAGTGCAGAGAAAAGATGGCGTAGATTGAGAGGATTCAAACTGCTTGCTGAGGTAATAAGAGGCGTTCAATTCAAGGATGGAGAACCGATTGAGCACTTAAAAGAAGACGAGCTCAACAGGGCTGTCGTTTAAATGCAATTTTCTCAAACACCAGACTTGACCATAACTCTACAGGGCACTCAGAGTGATGATTTCCTTCTTGACAAAACAGACAATCAAATTCCTCGACAACTTTTTTGTCAGTATCATTTCTTATCCAAACAGCTATGCTCATAATCTCCTCCATGCTCGACAATGTCAGCCAAAAAACTGATTACACGGATCGGGATATTATCATATTCGTCATGTTATCGGTGCCAAAATGCAATCTGTGGTATGAAACCCAAAAGTTCAGATACATTCCAGATATTACCAGCCAGACATAAGATTTTCGCCCATTGTGGTCGCAACTACATCCTGAAATTGTTGAAACCGATATCCGACCACCTGGATCAGGTACTTTAAAACCAGATACCCCATTCGGGTGTCTTTTTCGAAAAGTTCGGTGAGACGCCTCTTCTCAATCCTTATAACCTTGCAATGTCTCGATACACAGAAAGCGGAAAGCCTCATTTTAAATGGAGGAACAAAGCATGACCATCCCAGGATCTTGGCAACCCCGGTGTCCGATTTTACCGAGGTAACGGTGTGTTCCTTCGAAGTGGGGGGCTTTCCGGGCAGTTCAAAACGCAGGTCCACGTGCCCCTCCGTAATAATCCAGATCTGAACGGCGTCATCATCTTCGGTAAAGAGCTTATCTCCCCGCCCGAATTCAAGCTCATCACAACAATCCCGTATTGCTTCAAGCTGATTGTCATCCAGTTCCTTGAATATGTCGATTTTTTCTAACAAACTTACACTGACCATGGCTATCCCCCTTTTCTTAACGATGAAAAAACATCTGTTAATATGTGTTTAAACACTAGCCACTTATTCACAAAATCATTTTCCCTGACAACTTGAAAAAGCTATTATCATGTAAAGCCTTATTGATAGTTTCTAACCAGGGAGGCAACACATGTCAAGTACAAGTGTTCGTCAGTTGTGCTGTTCAACGAGGCGAAAAAATGGCAAAGGGAAAGGATTACCAGCTGGAAACCGGGGATATTTGAATATTAACGGTGCCCCATTTCCCTATTCGTATTCCCGCTCCGTTTTGAGAATGGACGGCACATCAAAACAATTCCGGATAGCTTCAATGGTCCGCGACAGTTGTGATGAAGGGACGACTCCGGTGATGGAAGCGATGGTGCAGCTCAGTCCCATAAGATCAACACCGGCGGTTTCGAGGATGTCGAGCAGGTCCCTGACGATACCGTATCGATCTCCAAAGTGGGGACCGTTCATGGAAAATGTTCCCACGGGATCATCTGTTTCGATCCGTAACGGGTCAAGGATATGGGCAATGTTTTCTTTGTTGGATCCGCTTTTTGTCAAAGGCAGGCAGAGATGCATGGCATCTGATTTCCCACGGGATCTGTTTGCGGCCAGGAAGGTGAGATCAAGCCCATGTGGGGAAACGCCTTTAAAGGCAGCACCCAGGGCTCTCATGTTTGAGGGCGCCAGCGTGATGTGGAACAGTTCCTGATGATCCTGGTATTCCAGGCCGTAAATTTTCGGGTGCTTTTCCTGGTAGCTTGCGACCACTTCTTTGAAAAGCTTTTCCTTTCCTTTCTGGGCCAGTTTCCAGTCTGCCGGTGTTCGGTAAGCGCCAAAATCGAACGGGCCGAAAAGGGCGCTGCTGGCTTGTAACAGGTGCTGCTCTTTCAGAACCACTGAGATGGCTGAAGGGGAATGGGCCACGGCTTTCGGATGGATGCCTTCACGGACAAAGGCCTCAAAAACGGCGCCGGTGATGGCGGGCTTTTTCCGGTGGGGGAATATGGAAAGGATCGCTGCACTCGATTGCTGGTCCAGGCCAATGGGGTGGGTTTTTGACAAAAGTTTACCGGCCGGCCGTGCGTCTTTAAAATCAACGGCCATGTTGACCTGCCATCTCCCCGAATTTTCCAGAACACAGGTGACATAGGGGAGATTAATTTCATGTTCCGCCAGGATACGGAATAATGATACAGGCAGGCGCCTGTCAGGCTCAAAAGGAGCAGGAGAGAAGAGTACTGTCTCTTTTAATACTTTAAATCCACCCAGTTTTTCAGGATCAGACATGAAAGTTCAGCGAAAGGTTCAAAAGTTCAGAGTTCAAGGGTTGGGGGTAGAGACAAGGCATGCCTTGTCTCTACAATTTTTTAGAGCAGATTGCTGACGACTCCCCACAGCCCTTCCGTATCAATGGGCTTGGCGATATAGTCATCCGCTTCAGTGGACATGCCGTCGGCATGGGTGTAGGTGGTGGTCGGAACAGCTTCTCCCACAGCGGTCAGGAGGACCACGGGGATATTCGCCAATTCCGGGTTTGCCTTCATTTCGGAGCAAAGCACATACCCGTCTTTTCGGGGCATCATCACATCAAGAACGACCAGGTCTGGACGTCTTTCTTTTATGGACTCTTCTCCTTCCACGCCATCATAGGCTCGTCCCACCTCACATCCTTTGCTTTCCAGCATCATGGCAACGGTTTCCACGAGATCAGGATCGTCATCAACCACCAGAACATATTTTTTATCCATAACAAAACCTCCTTTCACCAGTCATTATAAATCGCAGTCGCATGGATAACGTATATTATCGGCTGTTGCAAGCTTATTCTGGAAAAAGCCTGCTTCAGTTTTCGGTTTCTTCTTCTACACTTCAGGCCTGGGATACAATCCGCTTCGCTCAACAATCCCCGGTACCTTTTCTTCCCATTCAATGGCCATGATGTGAAACCCGCTGACCCCTTCACATTCCTTTAACCGCAAAATGGTTTCAACGCAGATATCGATCCCCTCTTCCGCCTGTTTCTCCTTGGGGACGCCGGCCATCCGTTTGACCACATCGTCGGGAACATCCATTCCCGGAACGCGGTTCTTCATGTACTTGGCCATTCCCGCGGACTTGAAAGGGGTCACCCCCGCCATAATATAGGCTTTTTCGTGGAGGCCGCGATCACGGGCCTGTTGCATCCACAGCTCGAACTTGTCCAGGTTATAGATGCACTGGGTCTGAATAAACTCGACGCCGGCGGCGATTTTCTTGGCCAGCCTGGGGGTTCGGATTTCAAAAGGATCCGCAAAGGGATTGGCTGCCGCACCCACAAACATGTTAGGCGGTCGTTTGATTTCGTCACCGCCCAGGAATTTTCCCTCGTCCCGCATATGCCTCACCGTCTGGATCAGTTGCATGGAGTCAATGTCAAAGACGTTTTGTCCCTGGGCCGAGTCTCCGAATTGCTGATGATCTCCTGAAAGGCATAGAATGTTGTGGATGTCAAAAGATGCAGCACCCAGGATATCGCTCTGAAGGGCGATTCGATTCCGATCCCTCACCACCATCTGCAGGATCGGTTCCACGCCCATGAGTTTGAGGTGAATGCAGGAGGCCAGACTGGACAGACGGACAACGCTGGTCTGGTTGTCGGTGATGTTGATGGCATCCACATGATCCTTGATCATCTCGGCCTTTTTGGTGATCGTCTCCGGGTCACTTCCTCTCGGCGGACCACATTCAGATGAAACCGCCAGATGCCCGGCGCTTAGAATTTTTTCCAGTTTACTGGGGGTTTTTGTTTTCATTGCATTACGTCCTCCCTCACCACTTTTCTGGGGCCGCCGGCCCGCTCCGTGGACCAGTCCTTGATGGGCATGAGGACCTCATAATCGTCCAGCTTATCCAGCTTTGTTAACCGGTCCACAATGAGCTGCCAGCCGCAGATCAAATCCTTGTCGATTTCGCAGTGACCGTCGGTGGATCCACCGCAGGGCCCGTTGAATAGCCGCTTGGCGCAGCGGGAAACCGGGCAGATGCCCGCGGTTTTGGCCAGCATGCAGCTGCCGCACCCCTGACATCGTTCAGACCACACACCCCTTTCTTCGGTAACACCCATGAAACAGGTATCAACGCCGGGCAGGACGGGCATGCTCATGTATTTTTCCGCCATGAACTGAACCCCTACACCGCATGCCAAGGATATGACCGCATCATACTGGTCGATCTGGTTTCGCAACTCTTCCAGGTATTCGTGGTCACACTGACGTTCCAGGGTGACCTCGTCGATTTTAATGTCTTTTCCCTGGTTCACGAAGTGCATGCGCAGTGCGGAGGCCAGGACCGCCACTTCCTTTTTACCCCCTGCTTCACATACGGTGACGCATTCGTTGCATCCGACCATGAGTATCTTTTCGTACCCCTGGGCTTCCTCAATGATCTCCTCTATGGGCTTTCTTTTCGCCACAATCATAATGAAATTCCCTCCTGTTGGGCATTCAAATCCAAAGGTTTCATGCAGCCCGCTTCATGGCTGTTTTCATGGGGTTGGGACCCATCTCTTTTATTTTTTCGGTCAATTCAGAGATCACCTTGACGAACTGAGGTGCCTCACTGGAGGAGAGGTTGAACATCTGCACCCGTTCTCCTCCAATCTTGATGCTGTCAAGAATTTTCTGGGCTTCTTCCACCCGTTTTCGGGCGCGAATATTGCCGCTGGTATATTGGCAGGCCCCTTCCATACAGCCTATCACACAAACCCCGTCGGCCCCCTTCTCAAAGGAACGAAGAAGATGGATCAGGTCCACTTTTCCGGTGCAGGGCAGTTTGATGATCTTGACGTTACTGGGATATTGAAGTCTCATGGAACCTGCCAGGTCCGCGGCTGTGTAGCCTCAAAACTGACAGCAAAAGGCAATGATAATCGGCTCGAAATTGTCCATTACAGTACTCCTTCCAGTAGAGCTTCCACTTTGCTCATGACTTGATTGTCTTCATACCAATCCAACTGAATGACTTTGGCCGGGCATTCGGATGCGCATACCCCGCAACCACGGCACAGGGCCTCATCAATTTCGCTGACGCCGTCCGCATTGATTTTGGGCACGTCATAGGGGCACGACCGTACACAGACGAGGCAGGCGGCGCATTTATCCTGATCTACCGTGGCCGTGACAACGGATAGCGCAATTTCATCCTGGGCCAGGAAAGTGACGGCCCTTGATGCAGCCGCCATGGCCTGGCTGATGGATTCAGTGATGAGTTTCGGGCTGTGGGCCGTGCCGCATACGAAAAATGCGTCGCTGGCCATATCCACCGGGCGCAGTTTCACGTGCGCTTCCATGAAGTAACCGAACTCATTCCGGGCCACTTTGAGAATGGATGACAGTTCGTCGTTTTCTTCGGCGCGCATGCCCGTACTGAGGGCCACGATGTCGGCTGACGCCTGAATCTCCCGCTGCAGCACATGGTCTTTGAAGCGCACCATAAGGCCATTTTCGGTGCTTTCAACCTGGGGAGGATGATCCTTGTCGAATCTGAAAAAGAGAACCCCCAGTCGCCTGGCTTCACGGTAATATTCTTCCATGATGCCATAGGTGCGGATGTCCCGATAGAGAATAAAGACGTCTGTTTCCGGGTTCAGTTTTTTAATTTGAAGGGCGTTCTTAACGGCGCTCTGGCAGCAGATGCGGGAACAATTGGGGTTTTCCTCGTTTCTGGAACCCACGCACTGAACCATGACCACCCGTTCCAGGTTTTCGGCGCCTCTTTCGTACAGGCGTTTGTCCAATTCAAGATGGGTGATGACCCGATCATCCTGGCCATATAGAAATTCGGTGGGTTTGTATTCCCGGGCACCCGTGGCCAGAATGACAATCCCGTGATCGATTTCCCGTTGATACATGCTCGGACCCACCATGACTTCAGTGGTGAAATTTCCCTTGAAGCCATTGAAATCAACGATGAGGGATTCGGTTAACACTTGAATGTTTTCGTGTTGTTCCACCAAGGCAATCACATCGGACAGGTGGGCCTGAACATCATCCCCTTCGATGGTGTCCGTGAGTTCTCTGGCAAGGCCGCCCAGTTGAGGTTCCTTCTCAACAAGGACCACTTCAAAGCCCTGGTCCGCCACCCCCAGGGCGGCGGTCATACCGGCGATGCCGCCACCGATCACCAGTGCCCTTTTGTTGACGGTGATGGTTCTGGCGTTCAGCGGTTCCAGAAGGGAAGCCCTGGCCACGGCCATACGGATCAGGTCCTTGGCCTTATTGGTTGCGGCTTCCGGGTCGTCCCGGTGAACCCAGGAATTATGGTTGCGGATATTGGCCATCTCAAAAAGATATTTGTTGAGGCCGCTTTCCTGGAGGCTATCCTGAAAGAGAGCCTCATGGGTGGTGGGTGAGCAGGCGGCAACCACCACGCGGTTGAGGTTGTTTTCACGGACCACTTCCTTGATTTTTTCCTGGGTGTCCTGGGAGCAGGTGAACAGGTTCTGATCGGTGAGGACCACGTTGGGTAGCGTTTTAGCATATTCAGCTACACCGGGAACGTCCACAACACCCCCGATGTTAATGCCGCAGTTGCATACAAAAACGCCTACCCGGGGTTCGAGACCCGCAACGTCTATTTCATCGGGCAGGGTTTTGATTCGAACTTCAGTTCCTCTGGACTCGCTCAATATCATGCCCGAGGCGCAAGCGGCAGCACTGGATTCCACCACCGATTGGGGAATATCTTTGGGTCCTTGAAAAGCGCCGCACACATACACCCCTTCCGCAGAGGTATTGACCGGATGAAAGGTTTCAGTTTGGCAGAAATTGTCTTCATTGACATCCACACCGAGGTCTTCGGCGAGTTGGACCACCTGGGGCGATATTTCCATACCCACAGAAAGGACCACCATGTCAAAGGTTTCCTCGATGAATTCGCCGGTGTCGGTGGCGTATTTCAGGATCAGAGAATCATCGTCAATCATTGGGTCAATGGTGTGAACACGGGACCTTATAAACCGAACCCCGTGTTTATCTTTAGCATTGTTATAATAAATCTCAAAATCTTTCCCATGGGTCCGCATGTCCATGTAGAAGATGGCGCAATCCAGATCGCTCCCCCCGTGTTCCTTGGCGATGACCGCCTCTTTGATGGCGTACATACAGCATACGGAAGAACAATAGGAGTGATCGCAGCGATTAATATCCCTGGAGCCCACGCACTGGATCCAGGCTATTTTTTTGGGTTCCGCGTGATCAGAAACCCGGGTTAAGTGCCCCATGGTGGGGCCGGAAGCCGAGAGAATCCGCTCAAATTCCATGGACGTCATCACATTGGGATGATCCGTGTAATGATAGGTGTCAAATGTTGACGGGTCAAAAGGCTGAAATCCGGGGGCCAGAATAATGGATCCCGTGGTAAGCGCAAGGGTTTCCGATTGTTCATCGTGGGTGATGAGGGTTACCGCTTCAGCTTTACAGGCGGTGACGCACTGGTAGCACTCGGAGCAGATGCCGCATTTGACACAGCGTTCCACTTCTAAAAGGGTTTCTTCTTCGCTGTACCCCAAAGCGATTTCTTTGAAATTACCTTCACGCTCCTCCAGGGAAAGGGCTTGCATTACCTCTCTGGCAATATGGGGTTCCCCTGAGACATCGGGTTTTTCATAAGAATCGTCGTCCTTTGCTCTATCCGATTTCAGATCCAGATCGTTCAGGAAACGGTGGATGCTTTCACAGGCTTCTTTGCCGCTGGCAACCGCTTCCACCACGGACTTGGGACCATAAAACACATCGCCGCCGGCAAACACGCCGGGGAGGGGTGTCTCAAGGGTTATGGGATCCGCTTCCAGCCCGCCCCTCGGTGTAACGGCGATACCGTCCTTGTCCGCAAAAGAGAGGTCGGCCGCCTGGCCGATGGCGACGATAACGTTGTCGCCTTCCAAGATGGTCAGGTTCGTTTCATCATAACTGGGGTTAAAATTGCCCTTTTCATCAAATACGGCAGTGCATTGCTTGAACTCCGCACCCGAAAACCGTCCCTCGTTTTTAAGGAACTGTTTGGGACCCAGGCTGTTGATGATGGTAACCCCTTCTTCCAGGGCCTCTTCAATCTCGTAGTCCCATGCCGGCATTTCTTCACGCTTTTCCAAGCATACCAGAGACACTTCCTTTGCACCGAGACGTTTGGCACTCAAAGCCACATCGATGGCCACATTGCCGCCGCCGATGACAATTACCCGGTCGCCTAAGGTTACATCTTTTTCTAAGGCGGCATCTCGAAGAAACTCAACCCCTTCGATGACGCCGGGAGTGTCTTCACCGTCCACGTTGAGTCTACGGCTCAGGTGCAGGCCCGTGGCCATAAAAACAGCCTCAAACCCATCTGCCTTGAGGCTTTCAAGGGTAATGTCCTCGCCGAAGGTGACGCCGGTTTTGATGGTTACACCCAGTGCTTCGATGGTGTTCACTTCGGCTTCGATGATGTCTCGCGGAAGCCGGTAGGCGGGTATGCCCACCGTCATCATGCCGCCTACAACGGGAAGCTTTTCAAATACCGTGACGGGGTATCCCCGCAACGCTAAAAAATAAGCGGCTGAAAGACCCGCCGGCCCCGATCCGATCACCGCCACATTATTATTCCGGGGTTCCGGTTTTTCCGGTACGTAGGGCGTTTCATTTTTAAGGTCCACGTCTGCCAGGAATCTGTGGAGATATTGAATGGCCAGGGGTTTATCCACATCGGTTCGGGTGCAGATCCCTTCACAGGGGTGATGGCACACCCTGCCGCAGATGCCGGGGAAAGGATGGGCGTCTTTGAACAGCGCCAACGCTTCACTGTATTTTTTCTGTTTGATCAGGGCAATGTATCCTTGTACACTCACACGTGCGGGGCACGTTGCCTTGCAGGGCGCGGTGTCCCTTTTGGCAATGGCAAAGGCGCTGGGAATAGCCTGTGCGTATTTCTTGAAAATGGCATGCTTTTGGCTCAGCCCCTGATCGTACTCATTGGGCAGATCCACGGGACATACTTCGGCACAATCCCCGCAGGCGGTACACTTGGCTGCATCGATAAAGCGAGGCGCCTTCTGAACCGTTACTTTGAAGTTCCCCGGGTTTCCTTCTACTTTTTTCACCTCGGCGGAGGTGATTAAATCAATGTTGAGATGCCGGCCGACCTCGACCAGTTTAGGCGAGATAATTCACATGGCACAGTCATTGGTGGGAAACGTCTTGTCCAGTTCGGACATAATCCCCCCAATGGCTGAAGATGCTTCAATGAGCTGAACACGGTAACCTGAATTGGCCAGGTCCAGGGCCGACTGCATGCCGGCGATACCGCCGCCGACAACCATTACCGATCCTGACTTCTGTTGAGACTGGGTATTGGACATGATTTTGGGTTTCCTTTCCGATATTTAAATCTGTGCCTTATCCAGGATTAAGGGGAGCTTGCTCTCCCAACCGACTGTGGAAATCAAAACGCCGGCCGTTCCCATTGCTTTAATCTGTTTTAGCGTCTCAGCCGCGATCCGGGTGCATTCCTGAACTTTGTCCGGCGCTTTCTGAATACTCCGGATCGTATCTTGCGGGATGGAAATCCCTCTCACATTACGATCTATGTAACGGGCCATACCGGCGGATTTCAGCAGTAGAATGGTTGGCAACACGGCAATTTTAGATGTATCCACCCGTTTGACGAATTGCTCAAAACGCCTCAGATCAAAAACCGGATTCGTGATGACATAATCAACGCCGCTTGCCATCATTTTTTCAAGGCGTTCCATTTCAATATCCAGCAGGTTTCCCGTGGCACCCGCATCAATGGTGGACCCGATTGAAAAGGAAGGGGTCCCTTTGAGTTCCACTCCGGCCAGGTCTTTTCCCCCATGCAGTGTTTGAAGGGTTTCAACCAGTTCTATCAAATCCAGATCATTGACGATCCTTGCCTGGGGATGGTCTCCGAAACGGGTTTCAACGCCGCTGACAGCCATAATGTTTTTGACTCCCAGGGCTGCCGCAGACAGAATATCCGCCTGAAGGGCAAGACGATTGCGATCCCGGCAGGAGACCTGAAGCACCGATTCAATCCCTTCCCTTTCCAGGCAGGCGCAACCCCCCAGTGAACTGGCCTTCAATACCGCGTTGGCCATTTCCGGTACCACCAAGGCGTCCATCCGACCCCTGACAAGGTTGGCATCCTTGACAAAAGAATCAAAATCAGCGCCCTTAGGCGGCTCGAATTCTCCCAGAACAATAAATTTTCCAGCAACAATTTTTTCCTTTAACGGCATGGTCCGGACCTCCAAGTTAATGAGATAACCCGTTAACAGCGTTGGCGATGGCCATTACGAGATCTTCGATTCCAAAGGATTTGATATGGTAATAGAAAATCTGGTGTTTACGAATTTCGCTTTCCAGTTCAGGTGTGTTTTTTTCCGCACAAACGATGATGGGAAGGTCTTTCCCCATCCCCTTTATGACCGAGATGAACCCGCAGTCCTCTGCCAGCAGGGCCGCATCCAGTACCAATGAATCAACCCTGTTTTCCTGCAGGGTCAGCAACACGTCCTTCAGATTGTCGGCTTTCAGCAGTTCAAATCCCCGCTCTGCCGCAAAAACCTCAAGTGCCTTGGGGGTATTTCCGGCCTGTTCCGCAATAAGGATCGTTTTGTTTGCGTCCATATCCCTGTATCGGCTGTGTTCCCGTTGGATGCGGCTTACGGAACCCCATATCAGAATTCACGAAAGCAATTCCGCTTTTGAATCTCCCTAGTTAAGCAAATATCGTGCCTGTTATTGATGTGTTTGGCGTTTGCCTTTGAAATCAAGGGGTTATATATGAACCCAGGGGTTCGGCTATTGTAGGTGGGTTTGGGGTATTTTGTCGCATCAGTGGGGAGGGGTGTTTGGTTAAACATTAGATATGACAATGAAAATTATTTTATGGGTAAAAATACCCCGAACGGGGGGAAATTACCCGTTATTCGTTGACTATTTGGGCGGTAGCGACAACACGAAGGATACCCCTTTTTTTACCCAGGCCTCTAAATCTCCGTCCGATTCGTGCCCTTCGGGTGACACCATGACCCATCCCTTCATGGGCCTGCCGGTAATATCAAATTTTCGGGTATGGGGTGATTTCAATGAATCTTCATATCTTTCGAGGCCGACCCGCACAATAATATCCTCATTCAATACACCACAAACCATGTTTCCGTTAAGCAGGTAGCATACGCCGCCGAACATATTCTTCTCATTAAATCCAGGCTTTTCTTCCAGCAGTTCCGTAAGGCGTTGTGCCAATCCTTCATCGTATGCCATTTTCTTTCATGTCCTTTCGCGTTAAGCTATTTTACCATATGGGCGAGTTCTTAGGTGGAATTGGAGGGATGCTTACGACGGATTGATTGAATTATCTCGTCGAGCTGTTGAAGAAAACGTGATCGATCACGCTTCTTTAAAGGCGGCGGCCCGCCCATCATCTCTCCTCTGTCTCGAAGTTCCGACAACAGGTCTCGGGTTGCCACAGACTGACCGATGTTGTCTTCCGTGAATGGCTTCCCGGTTGTGCCGATTACACGTGCGCCTTTCTTCAGGCAGCGGTTCGCAAGCGGAATGTCAGCGGTGACCACGATGTCGTGAGGCTGCACGTGTTCGACAATCCAATCATCCGCCGCGTCCAATCCGTTCGCTACAACTTCGAGTGAAATCCATGGTTCACTGGGGATTCGCATCCGGGAGTTGGCCACCAATGTCACCTCAAGGCCACATCGGCTTGCGACGCGGTAAACCTCCTGTTTGACCGGGCATGCATCAGCATCGATAAATATGTGCAGCAAACGAGGTGCCTCCCCATCATAATCCCGGATCCAGTCCGGGTGCCGCCTAATCGGTACATCTGTAGCTTGTACGCGATTGTTTTTATTGTAACCCGAATTTATTGATCTTGGCGGAAAGGGTTTTACGATTGATGCCTAATATTCTGGCCGCTTCAATCTTTTTCCCTTTCGTCTTCTTCAGCACAAAGGCGATGTATTTTTTTTCCAGTTCTAGAAGGGTGATGGGGTCTTCAGGGAAAATCTGCAGATCACCCTGCTGCCGGATAATATAGGAGGGAAGGTTCCTTTCCTGAATGATGTCAGCATCTTCAAGAATAAGGATTCTTTCGATGGCGTGTTCAAGCTCTCTGACATTGCCGGGCCAGGGGTATTCCTTCAAGAGGTTGATTGCCTCGGGTGATATTTCCGGAGGCGGTTTTTTCATTTTATGGCTCAGTTTTTCCAGGAAATGTTCAATGAGAAATGGAATATCTTCTTTTCTGTTCCTGAGAGGGGGGAGTTCCAGGGGAACCACGCTCAGTCGATAGAACAGGTCTTCTCTAAATGTTCCATTCCGGATGGCTTCGGAAAGGGGTGTGTTGGAAGCGGCGATGATGCGAACATCCAGCTTGATGCGATGTTGATCGCCCACCTTCATGAACTCCCGTTCCTGAATGACCCTGAGTAGTTTGGCCTGAATTTTGAGACTCAGGTTTGTGATTTCATCAAAGAAAAAGGTGCCGTGGTTGGCCAGTTCAAAAAGTCCGTGTTTGGTTTGATGGGCCCCGGTAAAGGAGCCCTTTACATGGCCGAAAAGTTCACTTTCAAGGAGCGTTTCCACCAGTGCGGAGCAGTCCACCGCCACAAATTCCATATTTTTTCGGTTGCTGTTGGCATGAATGGCGCGCGCCACCAGTTCTTTACCGGTGCCGCTTTCGCCACTGATGAGTACGGAGCTTTCGGTGGGGGCGACCCGGGCGATCTTTTCAAAAATTTTCTTCATGGGCGGGCTCTGGCCCACAATGAGGCGCTTGGTTGGATCCTGCTTTATGTCTGTTTGTATTGCAAAGGATTCTCTTTTGACGGACTTTCCGCTGTGGACCTTGCTAAGCGCTGCGTCCAGGTCATCCAGGCTGAAGGGTTTGGTCAAGTAGTCCAGGGCCCCCAGTTTTGTACAATGAACTGCCGTTGCAATGGTGGGATATCCCGTGATCATGACCACTTTTGCCTCAGGATCACTTCGACGGATCTGCTGAAGGATTTCCGTGCCATCCATATCCTCCATTTTGATATCCAGAAGGATCAGATCGAATTCGCGGGTTTTGAGGTGCGCAATGGCCTCTTTTCCGTTCAAGGCTTCGGTGGCACGTATGTTGCGATTGGCAAGGGCACGGCTGATCCCTTTTCGGACCACTTTTTCATCATCGACGATCAGCACATGTTCAATTCTTTTTTTCCGGGCCATTCAGGACTCTTCATACTGCGATTCGTTTATGGTTAACCTTTGGTGTCAATAACCGGGAGCAATACCTTGAAAGTGGTGCCAGCGTCCGGGACGCTTTCTACCTGGATGGAACCCTGGTGAGCATCCACAACCCCTTTGACGATGGCCAGTCCCAGTCCTGTTCCGATGACCTGCCGGGTTTTGGGGTTTTTTACCCGGTAGAATTTATCGAAAATCTTTGGCAGCTCCTCTTTGGTTATGCCGACCCCCGTGTCTTCAACCCGTATTTCCATATACTCGCCCAGACCTTTGGCGGAGATGGTGACCCGGCCCCCTTCGGGGGAGTAGTTAATGGCATTGCTGATGAGATTGTTGAAGATTTCTTCGATTTTCTTGGGGTCCGCCTGTACCGGTTTCAGATTCTCGAAAAAATGGTTCAAAACAATGCTCTGCTCCTGTGCCCTTGGTTCCATGAGAGCTACGATCTCCTCGATGATGTTGCCGATATCCGTTGGTACCTGGTGTTGAACAAACTTTCCCGCTTCGAGTTTGGCAATGTCCAAAAGATCGTTGATGAGGTTCAGGAGTGAATCGATTTTATTCATACCCCTTCTGACAAAGTCTTGCTGCTTTTCTTCCAGGGGACCCGCCAATCCTTCCAGCAAGACACTGTTGATCTGTCGAATGGCCACAAGGGGGCTTCGGAGTTCATGGGCCACCATGTTGACAAAATCTGATTTCATCTGGTCCAGCTGCTTAAATGCGGTAATATCTTCAAGGACTGTGACCGTTCCGGCGACGGTCCGGTCCGGATCAATGGCCGGCGCAGAGAGTGCCCGAAGGGTATTTTTTTTCAGTTGGATTTCCTGAGAGATGGACTCCCCCTCGGATTCTTCGTCGCCCAGGAGCTGTTTCAGCGTGCCAATGAGAGCGGTATCTTTAATGATTTTCGAGATGGGTGTAGGCCCTTTCGGTCTTTCGGTAATCTCCATCAATCGCATGAGTGCCGGATTGTGAAGCACCACTTCCAGATTTCGGTTGGTTACCATCACCCCGTTGGCCATGCGGTTGATGATGGTTTTAAGCCGGCTTTTTTCCAGATTCAGGTCGTAGAGGTTCCGGATGTTTTCCGCTTCAAACTGCCTGGCTTTCAATTCCAGGTGCCGTTTGTCTGCGGCCCTTCCCACCGTGATCAGAAATTGGTCGATTTGAAAAGGCTTGGTAATGAAGTCGTAAGCGCCCTTTTTCATACATTCCACGGCTGTGTCCACGGTGCCATGGCCGGTAATCACAACCACAGGGATCTCTGGGTAGATATCGCGGGTCTTTAGAAGGACTTCCTCACCACCCATAACGGGCATTTTCAGGTCCAGCAGTATGATATCTATCTTTTGTGCCGCGAGAATTTCCAGTGCCTGTTTCCCGTTTTCAGCGGTGGCAATCTCATATCCCCTGCTGGTCAGCACACGACGGCAGCCCTCTCTGACAACTTCTTCATCATCTACGACCAGAACATGTGTGTTTTCAACCATTATTCATCCACTCCAATAAAAAGGGGTTCTTTCACGGAAGCTCCAGAGGATTCCAGCGGCAATTCGATAATGAAAGTGGTTCCCCCCTCGGGGGGGCATTCAAATCGAATGCTGCCATCATGCAGGTTAATAATGTTCTGCGAAATACTGAGGCCTAAGCCCGTGCCTTTTCCCACCGGTTTGGAAGTATAAAAGATATCAAATATTTTGTCCTGCATTTCCAAGGGTATCCCGGGACCTTCGTCGGAAACCCGAATGACAAACCGCGATTCTTCCCTAAGGTATTCAGCTCTGATGTGCAACTTTCCCACCCCTTCCATGGCGTCAGAAGCGTTGATGAAAAGGTTTGTAAAGACCTGCTGCATCTGTCCCATGTCTCCCAGCATGGTGGGCATGCCCGGTTCAATATCCTTGGATATGCGAACATCCTGAAAAGCAGCCTGTTTCACCAGCAGGTTTAAACAGGTGTCAATGAGTTTTTCCAGTTCAAAAGCGGATTGTTTCCCGATGGATTGCCGGCTGAATTCCAGTAGCTCGGAGACAATTTTTTTGCACCGAAGTGTCTGTTTGATGATCTCGTTTATGTCTGCCAGGCTTTCCGTTTTGTCTTTGAATTTCTCCTTGAGTAGCTCTGCATAGATCAGCACACCGGCCAGGGGGTTGTTGATTTCGTGAGCAACGCCGGCCGCCATTCTTCCCACAGAGGCGATTTTATCCGATTGCACCAATTGAAGATGGGCATCTTCCAGCTCCCTGCGCATCTGAAGAAATTCACGCATATCGGTAAAGGCGCCGACGCTTCCGATCTCTTTCCCTTCACTTCTGACGATGGATGCGGAAAGGGTGACAGGGATTTTTTCACCCGATTTAGAGACGATATTCATGGTGGTGGGATTTAGTTTTCCCACTGGACCATGTTGGTCACTGCGCATTTTCTCCATGTTCTCTTTGGCAGTGTCAATGTCGTAAAACGCGCTGAGATGGCCAATATCCATAATTTCTTCGGCAGTATATCCGGTCAATCGTTCCATACCTTCGTTAAAAATCAGGACATGGCCTTTGGTGTCAACCATCACGATTCCGTCCACCGAACTTTGAATGACATTCTGGAAAAAGGCTTTCGATTGTTGAACTTCCCGCTGCAGTCTGATCCTGTCGGTGATATCCCGGGCCGCTTCAAGTACCTGAACGATATTTCCTCGGTCATCAAATATGGGTGCAACCGTGACCACATCAAAACGGGACTCCCCTGTTTCCGTTTTGACCTCAAGAATGGTGCTGACGGTTTTGCCCGTTTTTTTAACTTCGTTCAGGTAACAGCGTTCTCCCATTTCATAACAGGGCCATTGGCGCTGGTAGCGCAGCTTGTAGCATTTCTTGCTCAGAGCTTCTTCGTAGGTGAGATTGTTTTCTTTGAGAAATGTTTCATTGACCATATTGATGGTCATGTCTTCATTGACCACCATGAGACGGTAGGGAAGTGAGTCCAGAATAACCTGGGTATGTTGCTTTGATCTCTCCTTTTCCTGCAAATGGGCTTCGGCGATAAAGAGTTTTTTAGCGGTTTTGTGATCAAGCAGCGCTACCCCTCTGGGTTTGGTCCGAAGCAAGTCTTTTGCAACTTCCTCGGAACCGGTCAATTCAATGATCAGATTCAAGCCATCGACGGCATAGAGGTCATTGTAGTCGGCGGTGGTAAGAATGCCCATTTCTCCGGCATAGATAATGCCGTCGGCATGGGGATCCAGGCTTGAAACACCCACGATTTTCATGCTCATCTGACTAAGCTTTCCTTCTTGGTATTGCTTCAGGACTTCATAGCAGGCGTTTCCGCCACCCACAATGGCTGTGATGAATGTGGGGAGGTCATGCTGATCCTTTTCAAGAACCGGCGTTAATGCCGGCAGTTTGGGGGGAGCAGGGGGTTTGGATTTCATGGGACCTCGATGGACAGGGTTTGCCGCTATGCGGGAAACTCGCATGGTAGAAAATGTACGATTTAAACTTTCTGCAATCGCGCCGCTACTTTTTTTTCCATATCCTTGCAAATAGCTTTCAAGGCCGGGCTTGCAAAGACGGGGCCTGAACCGTTCCATCCGTCGTTCAGGGCTTTTTCCTTTTTTTCCCGAAACTGCAAAACGCTTTCAGCCATGCTTTCCCAAGCAAAAAGCTTTTGTAGAATATGCCTTTCGGGGGCCGTTAGGTCTCGATCCGTATCAAAACGCTTTCCGGTTTTCGTTTTGATAATCATTTGTGTTTTCTCGTACGGGAGTTTCAAATCTTGGCTATTATAGGGAATAATGAATTGAATTCAAGCAAAAACCCGAAGGACACCGGGAAGCGGTCTCTTTCGGGTTTTTTATTTTTGATGGAAAGTGAGTTTATTTACACGACGGGTCGGGGCAGCATCCCCGCCCTTTCAGCGATTTCGGGTACTTTGTGTTCCCACTCAATGGCCATGAGGTGCACCCCTGCAACCCCTTCCATTTCTTTAAATTCTTCGATCTGTTCCAGGGCGAATTTGATCCCTTCTTCGGCCACTTTTCCTTTGCCGGCGCCCCGTAATCGTTTGATCAGGGATTGGGGTACATCCATGCCCGGCACCTGTTTTGACATGTAGAGAGCCATACCAACGCTCTTCATGGGGGTGACACCCGCCAGAATATAACATTTTTCATGCAGGCCCATGTCCACGGCACGTTTCATGAATTCCCTGAATTTATCCATGTTGTAGATGCACTGGGTCTGAACAAAATCAGCGCCGGCGGAGATCTTTTTGGCCAGGCGATAAACGCGGAAATCAAAGGGTTCCGCAAATGGGTTGCAGGCCGCACCAATGAAAAGTTTAGGGGCCACATCCACATCCGAACCGTTAAGAAATTTGCCTTCATCCCGCATGGTTTTGACCGTATGAATCAGTTGCATGGAGTCGATGTCGAAAACATTCTTACTCTCCGGATGGTTTCCGAATGACTGGTGGTCTCCTGAAAGACAGAGCATGTTTCGAATGCCCATGGTGTAAACGCCTAAGATGTCACTTTGTATGGCCAGGCGATTCCGGTCCCGGCATACCATCTGAAAATTGGGCTCAAGCCCCTGTTGTATTAGAATAATGGAGGCGGCCCAGCTGGACATGCGTACCACGGCGGTCTGATTGTCCGTGACATTGACGGCATCCACGCATCCTTTCAAGTGGTTCGCCTTTTCAATGAGGTGCTCCACGTTTGCACCCTGCGGAGGCCCGCACTCACCGGTAAAAGCGAAATGACCCGCGCTCAAAACTTTCTCCAGATTGCTTCCTGCTTTGTGCTCGCTCATTTTACCAGTTCCTCCCTGATCATTTTCCTCGGCCCACCATCGCGTGCTGTGGTCCAGCTCTTGGGCGGTCTGAATACGGTGAGTTCGTCCAGGCGATCCTGTTCCATCATTTTTGTTACAATTAAATCCCAGACGCAATCCACTTCGTTGCTGATTTCACATTTTCCGTTGGAAGACCCTCCGCAGGGACCGTTCAACAGGCTTTTTGAACACCGGGCAATGGGACAGAGGCCGCCGAAGAGGTGTATGGCACATGTACCGCAACCGGCACATCGTTCCGCCCATACGCCGTGTTCCACGGCGCCGCCCATGAATTTTGTATTGACGCCCGGGAAAATCTTTTTATCGGGGTACCTTTCGGATAGAAACTGCGGCCCCACACCACATGCAAGGCTGATCACCGCGTCGTAATCGACGATGACGTCTTTTAGTTCATTAATATACTCCGGGTCGCACTGTCGTTCCAGGGTATGTTCGCTTACCGCCACATCCAGGCCTTCCTTTTTTCCGGAAATCCGGATGGTGGAAGCCAGGATTGCCGCTTCCTTGGCACCCCCGACATTACACACCGTTACGCAACCTTTGCATCCAACCACAAGGATTTTCTTAAAATCCTTCACCATTTCAAGCAGTTCCTTGATCGGTTTTGATTCTGCAACAATCATTGTTATTCCTCGCAGCGTTTTTAAAGTTCTATGCCGGCATACTTGGGCCTAATTCCTTGATGGTGTTGACCATCCGGTCCGCTACTTCCACAAGTTCCTGGCCTTTTCCGGCACTCAGGTGAAACACATCAATCCTTTCCGGTTCAATGCTGAGGCCTTCCAGGATGCCCTTGACTTGCGCAACCCGTTTGGCGGCTTTGGTGATGCCGCTGATATATTGACAGCTGTCTGCCTGACATCCTGCCACGTAAACACCGTCCGCGCCCTCTTCAAAGGGTTTTAAAAGGTGTAGGGTTTCAATCCTTCCCGTACAGGGAACCTGAATGAGTTTGATATTGTCCGGCAACGCCTTTTTCATGCCATGGGCCACCTTGGCAGCGGATGATGCACAATTTACGCAGCAAAAGGCGACAATTTGAGGTTTGAAGTCATCCATATAACCATCTCCTTGAATGATTGACAGTTGTTCTGTTTTTCATGGAGGGCCGATCATGTAATTTCGACCACCCATAAACGCGCTATCGGGTTGCCAGAAGCACCGAAGGCGCCTCGGTCAGCATTTGATCGCTACAGCTGGACATGAAAATAGCTTTTCCGGGACATTCGGCAACGCACATGCCGCACCCTTTGCAGAGGGACGAATCAATAAAGGCCGCTCCGATTTCACGATCAATAACCGGAACCTGAAACGGGCATGTCCTGACGCAGGTGCAGCAGACGGCGCATTTCTCCGTATTGACATCCGCCACCATCCCACCCACTTGAACCGTATCCCGGCAAAGTAATTCCAGCGCTCGGGCGGAAGCGGCCTTGCCCTGTGCAATACTTTCGGATACGCCTTTGGGATAGCTTGCCATTCCGGCGATGAAAATACCGTCTTTGGTGGCATCCACGGGCCTCAGCTTTTCCGGCGACTCAGCGAAAAAACCGTTTTCATCCAGATCAACGCCGAAAATATCGGCCAGTTCGGCATTGTTTGTGCCCTTTATTGCCGTTTGAAGTGAGACAAGATCGGCCTCCAGCAGAATTGATTTTTGAAGGACCTGGTCATGTACCACCACATTCAGCTTGTCGCCCGCTGCCTGAATGTCGGGTTTCTTTTCCAGCTCGTAGCGGATAAAGACAACGCCCTTTTCCCGGGCTTCCCGGTAGATGAGTTCACGCTCACCAAAGGTACGCATATCCCGATACAGGATGTAAATGTTCATGTCCGGGTTCTTGGATTTCATGTCGATGGCCGCGCGAACGGAAAAAGAACAGCAGATGTTGCTGCAGTGAGCGCAACCCAGATCTCCCCTGGAACCAACGCACTGGATGAATACCGCCGTGTCGATGTTCACCACCGAGGCGGGGTCTTCAATGAGCTTCTGGTCCAGTTCGGACCACAGCAGGACGTTTTTGTGTTGGCCATAAAGGTACGCATCCGGTTTGCTGGCGGTTCCGCCGGGGGCCAGGATTGCAGCGCCGTAGGATACTTCCTTCTGTGTGCCTTTCCGGTCTACGGTAGCGGTAAAATTACCGCCGAATCCCCGGTTGGTCTTGATGGTGGCCTCCGTCATTACCGTGATGTTTTCGTCTTGAGAGGCAGCATCCACAAGCCCTTTCAGGTGTTCCTGAACATCATAACCCTGCCAGGTTTTGCGGATATGGTTGCCGTTGCCGCCCAGTGCCGGCTCTTTTTCCACCACCGTAACGGGATATCCTTCGCGGGAAAGTGCCAGGGCGCTTTCAAGCCCCGAAATGCCACCGCCCACCACCAGAGCACTCTTGGTGACCGGTACTTGCTTAAGGGCGGGTGCCGTGAGAAAACCGGCGCGTGCCACCCCCATGCGGATCCGGTCCTGAAGCTGTGTGGCCGGAGCGTTTTCATCCATGTTGCGGAGATCCACCATTTCGTAGAGATAGGGATTCAGCCCCGCCAGTTTCAAAGCTTCCTGAAGCAGGTTTTCGTGAATGACCGGTGTGCAGGATGCAAAGACCAGCCGGTTGGCGCCGGTTTCTTTGATCTTGGCGCTAAGGGTCATGCGTATGTCGCCGTTCACGCTGAATGTGGTGGTAACGCCCGGTGCCTTGGATGCATACGCGTCTATTTGCTCGCCGATGCCCGATGTCATATCGGGGCACAAATGATAGGCAAACAAAATGGCGGGTGCCTGTCCGTCATCAGCTAAGGGCTCCGGGTATTCTTCAGGTGCTGCAAAAGGCTCGGGGTCGATAACCGCCGCCACTTCCGAAGCGGAAGCCGCTGCCTGAATAACGGACTGACCGATATCATTGGGCCCCGCCGTGCCGCCACAGACGAAGATGCCGGGGACATTGGTTGAAACGGGCTTGAAAGGTTCGCATCCGATGAACTGATCAGGGGTCAGGTTGAGCCCCACCATGTTTGCGATCTGTTCAGTTTGGCTGCTGGGCTTAAGCCCCACGGAGAGAACCACCATATCAAATGCTTCGCTGTGGCCTTCACCCTTTTCGTCGGCATAACTGATCATGAGATTGTCACTGCCCGTATCGGTATCCACCGTATGGACGCGGCTTCGGATGAGGCGCACATCTTTTTCAATGGCATTGTTCAGGTAGTCTTCGAAGTTTTTTCCATGGGTTCGCATATCCATGTAAAAAATGGTTGTTTCAATGTCTTCGTCGAATTCCTTGGTATTCACCGCTTCCTTAAGGGCGTACATGCAGCAAACGCTGGAGCAATAGGGCGCATCACAGTGATTAATGTCCCGTGAGCCCACACACTGGAGCCAGGCGATTCTCTCCGGTTTTTTGTCGTCCGACGGCCTTTTAAGAATGCCGGCATTGGGCCCCAGAGGTTTTTGGAGCTGTTCGTATTCAACGCTGGTCACCACATTGGAGTTCAGGCCGTAGGGGTAGGTATCCTGCCCCGTGGGATCAAATGTTTCAATTCCGGTTGCGAGTATCACAGCACCCACATCCAACTGCTTTTTTTCACCCCCTGTTTCCAGGGTTGCCTTGAAATCACCCACTTTCCCTGACAATTCGACCAGTTGGCTATCCAGTAAGACCTCAATGTTGGGATACTGATCACAGGCTGCAATACGGGGTTCCAGCTTGCAGCACGCACATAGGGGATAGATTCGATGAAGGCTGGGTAGCATGCCGCCCAATGATGCCGCGCGTTCAACCAGGTGTACACCATAGCCTGCGCCGGAAAGGGAAAGGGCTGCCTGGATTCCGGCAATACCCCCGCCAATGATCATCACAGGGCCTCTCGGTTTTTCTTCACTCATAACAATCGTCTCCTGCATTTTGAGCTAATGGTTTCCAGAAAAATTATGGGCCGAGCATCAGGGAAAAATATTATGCACCGACCGTCTATCCATTATTACTTTTGACTCAATAATGTGTTTTGTGAAATTTGTTACTTGCCATATCAACCGCTTGGCTGTCAAGAAAAATGTCAGAAATCCAAACTTTGTCCCGGGTTTTCCCCATGATATTCTCCGGAAGGCGTCAAGCTTTACGTTAAGGAGCGCCTGATCTTCCGCGGTTAGAATCGTGTGCGTCGCCGGGGCTTCGGGTTACGGCTTTTACTTGACATAAATCTGTGGTGGGATAAATTAAAATCCCCTGTTGGATATCTAAGGTTTTTTGCGGCCCAAGAGATCCATCCATAACTTGAATTGGAGCCGGGGTCAAGCGTTGACCCCTGAAATTTATTTATGACCGAGACCCAATCCCTTTTTCTTATCAGCCTCGGGTGCGCCAAAAACCGGGTGGACAGTGAGCACATGTTGGGTATCCTCAACCGTGATGGTTACGAGGTTGTTGATGATATTGAAAAGGCCAGGTATGTGGTGATCAACACCTGCGGTTTTCTTCAAGAAGCTGCCCAGGAAGCCATTGATGCCATTCTGGATGCAGCCCGCTTTAAAGAAACGGGAATACTTGAAAGACTGGTGGTCACCGGTTGTTTCGTGCAGCGCTACGGATACAAACTGCGAAACGAAATGCCCGAAGTGGATGGCTGGCTCGGAACCGGTGAGTTTCATCGGATCGCGGATGTTTTGAGGGGCCTTGATAAAACCACTGCACCCATGCTGATCAGCCGCCCGGTTTTTCAAGCGGATCATGGCCTTCCCAGGGCTCAGTCGACACCCTTTTATACGGCTTATTTGAGAATTGCCGAAGGGTGCGCCAACCGGTGCTCCTACTGTTTGATTCCCAGCCTTAGAGGCCCGTTTCGAAGCTGTTTGCCGGAGACTTTATTTGTGGAAGCAGCCGAAATGGCCGCTCAAGGTGTCAAGGAAATCAACCTGGTGGCCCAAGATACAAGCCGGTACGGGGAAGACATCTATGGGGAAAGCCGCATTCTGGAGTTACTCAAAGGTCTTTGCAAAATCAAAGGGATTCGTTGGATCCGCCTGCTCTATTTTCACCCCAATCGACTGACGGAGGCGCTTTTGGATTTCATGGACGCGAATGAGCCGGTTGTCCCTTATCTGGATCTGCCTTTTCAGCATTCGGACCCGGATCTTCTGAAGGCCATGAGGCGGGAAGTCGGGAAAAAAACGCCCCGGGATCTGATGACCATGATTCGGAACCGCAGGCGAGAGATTCATGTGCGCACGTCACTGATGGTGGGGTTTCCCGGTGAGACGGAAGAGATGTTTGAAGGGTTGTGCGATTTCGTCCGAATGGCGGAGTTTGATTCCCTGGGCGTCTTTACGTTCAGCCCGGAGAAAGGGACAAAGGCGGCACGGCTTTCATCACAGGTTGAAAACGCCATTGCCCGTGAAAGGCGAAAAGAGCTTATGGCCATTCAAGCCGACATTTCAAAGAGGAAAAACCAGCGGATGATCGGCAGGGTGTTGCCCGTCCTGATTGAAGGTGAAAGCTCCGAGACCGATTTGCTCCTCGCTGGAAGAACGGCAACCATGGCGCCGGACGTGGACGGCAGGGTGTTGATTAACGACGGTGAAGGGGTTGTGGGCGAAATTATGCCGGTACTGATTACCGAAGCCCACGAATACGATCTGGTGGGCGGCATCGTCAGTTAGCCCCTTTTTTGTGGCGGAAAATAGGTTGTATTATTCATGCGGGTAAGCTATTATAAAATGTTGCACTTGGGAGTCGATGTGGGATAATGGCAGCGTCCCCGATTAAAATCATGCGCCACAAATAAGGGGCTTTGAAACAAGTAAGGTGAATGCGAAAATGTCGGATCTTGCGTTGTTTGAAACGCATTTTGAAAAAATAAACAGTGAATTGCAGAAGATTTTTGATTCACGGGTGCCGCTTGTCAAGGAAATCGGGAAGTATGCACTTCTGGGGCAGGGAAAGCGCCTGAGGCCCCTCATCTTCGTGCTTTCGTGCCGGTTGTGCGGTTTTGAGGATGAAGATTTATATGCCCTCTCAACGGTTTTTGAATTTATTCACACCTCATCCCTTCTCCATGACGATGTGCTGGACAACGCCGAGACCCGGCGAAAAAAGCCTTCCAGCAATCGGATCTGGGGAAACCAGGCGGCTGTTCTGGAGGGAGACTTCCTCTTTTCCAAGTCCCTGTCCCTGGCGGTTGACACCGGCAGCATCCCGTTTATCGGAACGCTTACCGAAGCCACCATGCAGATGTCTGAAGGGCAGATTCTGGAACTGGTCCATACCGAAGACCTGAAAACCACGCGTGATGATTATATGGATGTCATCACCGCGAAAACCGCGGTTCTCATTTCGGCGGCTTGCGGCTGCGGGGCCATTATTTCGGGGGCCGGTGCGGAAGTGGAGAACAATCTGACCCGATTCGGCCGCTCTGTGGGGATTGCCTTTCAGATGGTGGATGATCTCCTGGACTACACCTCTTCAGAGGCGGTGTTTGGAAAACCGGTGGGAAAGGACCTTTGGGAAGGAAAAATCACCCTTCCCCTCATCTATACACTCTCTCAGCTGGATAAAGATGAGAAAAAGAGATTTTCGGAACTGTTCAAAAACCGCACAACGGACAAGGACGCCTATCAGAACCTGCTGAATCGGGTAAGGGGCAGCGGGGTTCTGGAGAGTATCCGATCGGAAGCCCAGCGGTATGTGGATGATGCGGCCATGTGTCTGAAACGTTTTCCGGATTCGGCTGTTAAAGAAAACCTGCTCACGCTTATTCAATACATTATCCACCGAACCTACTGATGACGGTGTTTGCCATTCCCATCAGATTGATATCTGCAGGCGATCTTCTGCAAGAGTGAGTTCACCATGCCAGGTTTTTCGGCATTGGGCAGTGATGTCTGTTTTCAGACATTCCGGGTAGAAATGGGTCAAGACAAGGCGTTTGACCCCCGCAAGACAGGCCATCCGACCGGCCAGCGATGGGGTGAGGTGCCCTTCCACCGGGTAGCCGTCAGGAAAGGCCGCTTCCAGGATCAGAACGTCCGCTTCTTTCGCCAGTTGGATAACAGGGTCGCAAAAGCCCGTGTCCCCCGAGATGACAACGGATTTTCCAGCGTTGTTTTCGATTCGGTAGGCCAGACTCCGGGGCGTGTGGAGGGTAGGGGCGGTCTTGATGCGGTAATGACCGTGGTTCCTCTCTCCGTTTTCAGTGGATGATAATTCCTCAATCTGCATGGTTTCGGAAGGGAAATTGAGCCAGTCCGGGTAAGCGGATTGAAGGGCTTTGATGAAGTTGTGAAGACCCGAAGGGCCGGAAACCCGAAATGGGGATCTTCTTTTCAAGACACACGGGTTTCGGCAGGCAAAGAGGAAATGGATCAGGTCCGCGGTGTGGTCCGGATGAAAGTGTGTGAGGAAAATTTTTTCAATTTTTTCAGGTCCTATGCCCAAACGGGCCATTCGGGCCAGGGTTCCGGGGCCCATGTCAAACAGGATGGGGTGGTCGTCAAAAAACACGGCCACAGAGGGTGACCCCCGGTCTGTCATGGGGATGGCAGTGCCTGAACCCAAAATGATTATTTTCATGCTTTAACTCCCGGTATCAATAATATTAGAGGAGAAAAATATACCCCATGTTTTCCATGTCAGCGTTTCACCAGGAATATGAAACGGACGTCTCATCCCTGACCATCGGGGATCGCCGTTTTAAGTTTTTTATTCCCAAATCCCTTGATCCATTCCTTGATAAAGAGGATGTTTTCACCGAGTTTCCCCTGTGGAGCAAAATATGGGAAGCATCCATTGTCCTGGCCAATCACGTGGCGGCCATGCCGGTTGACCCCCGAGGGCGCCTGCTGGAAATCGGTTGCGGCGTCGGTCTGGTGGGAATCGTTGCCGCCGGCTGCGGGCATCGGGTCACCATGACCGAGTATAACCGGGATGCGCTTAATTTCGCACGGGCCAACGCGCGTGTCAACCACACTTCCGGATCATCGGAACTTGGAATCGTTGAACTGGACTGGACAAAGCCCGTTCTTGAGGGCCGGTTCGACACGATCCTGGGTTCAGAGGTGATTTACAAGGAAGAATCCTTCGAGCCCCTTGTTGGCCTTTTCAGGCGTTATCTGAAACCCGATGGTGAAATTATTCTGGCTGAAGGGCTCAGAAAAACCAGTTTGGAATTTTTCAAAAGAATGGCCCATATCTGTGACGTTAAAGCCCGGAAAAGGATACTCCGTTCAAAGGGTGAGGAAAAGCGGGTGATCCTGGCCAGTATGCGGTTTAAAAATCCATGATTATTGGGGTTGGCGATTCCAAGGATCAATTCATCGGCGCCTTTTCCCCATATTGCCGGTGGGCCTGAAAATAGGATCTGACCTCCGCGGGCACCGAGGTGAAGCGGACCACATGCGAATGGACGTCCTCTTCCGAATGCCCCACGACCTTGCCGTAGAAGTCCTTGTTTTCCAGTTCCTGGTCCACTTCCACCAGATTCATCTTCAGGTTCTTCAACAGTTCAACCGGTTCGTCCAAGGTAATTTCAGAACATTTCCTGGAAAGCCGGGTCATAAAACACGCAACGCCTTTTTTCCCTACGTGCTTGCCTTCCAGCACCGTGAATTTCAGCGGAATGCGCCGCGCCAGAACAACCAAAGCCGGTTCCTTTTCCTCCAGGGAAAGATTGAAGCGGCCGGCAATGCCGCCGACCTCGTAAATCTTTAACGGCCTTTCGGCGCCCTTGGGAAACACCTCCCTCTGGGAGTCAATGCGCAGGATCTCGCTCGTCTGTTCATGAACCGATTCGGAAATGAGTATCTGCCCTCCGACGGTGTAGGATTCAATACGGCTGGTCATATTGACGCCGCTTCCCACCACGGCATACTTGCTTCGCTTGCGCGATCCGATGTTTCCCACGACCACCTCCGTCTCGTTGAGGCCAATTCCCATTTCAAGTTCGGGAAGGCCATTGGCCCGGTTCTCTTCGTTTACCCGTCCCATGGCGTTCTGCATGTCGATGGCGCAGGCGATGGCCTGTTCGGCCCGATCCGGCATTTCCTGGGGCGCGCCGAAAATGACGAGCAGTGCGTCGCCGATAATCTCATTGATGGTGCCGTTGTATTTCAGAACCTCCTCCACCATGATTTCGAAGTAGGCGTTGAGCATTTGAACCACCCGCTCCGGTTCAAGTCGCTCCGACAGGGCCGTAAAGCCCCTCAGGTCCGTCATCATGATGGTTACCCGTCGTCTTTCTCCCCCCAATTCAAGGGCCAGCGGGTTTTCAATCATGGAGTTCATGATCTCGGTGGAAAGATATCGGCCAAACATCTTTTTAAGAAAATCGGTCATTTCGGTCACCTTTTTCTCCCGATCCCTCCACCGGGTGAATATATAGGCCGCAAGGAGAATCATGAGGAGAAAGATCACCATTGTAAACGCCATGGTTCCGACGAAATAATAGGACGTGATCTTCCCGGCGGCAAAAGGAGACGATTTGAATATGGGGGCGTACGGTATCAGACCGGCCCAGGTGGCCGCTGAGAAGCCCACGGTAAGAACCGTGAACGTCACAAGCCACGGCAGGGCGATTTTCTTTTCAAAAAGGAGAAAGTTGAGGGTCCCCAGGGCCATTCCCAACAGGAAGGGAGCGGGGTGAGTAACGGGTCCGAAGGCATAACAGATAAGTGCCACATGAACGGCGTTGTATTGAATAACAATGTGAGCAAAAACCCGGTTCTCCGGCGAACGCCGACGTAGCCACAGACCCAAAAGCAGAAGCGGTATCCAAGGAATCCCAATGATTCGATTTATTTGATAATAGGTTTGGGCCCAGGCCCAGTTGATCCAGACCAGGCGCTCAAAATAGAAGGAAGCGGCAATGCCCGTCATAAGATTGCTGGCGCCCCCCACAAAGCAAAACAGCACGATCAGTAGGAGGCAACGATCGACCCGGCTCCATTCCAAAGGGTTCCTGCTTTTGCGGTTGCCCTTAAGCACCCAGACAAACGTTACAAGCCCGAATCCCCAGGGAAATGCAACCGATAAGAAATGCTCTGTCCACGTTCCTTCCATGCCTCACTCCTCTCTTATTGTGAGGGATAATTCATGAATTGGGATGTTTTGTGGATGGTATAACGAGATGACGATGGGTTCAAGTTTTTTCATTAAAGAGCAAAGAGGGGCGTTCCTTTCGCAGCCAATTTTCCTTGACTTTCCCTTTGCTTCGGCTATCATCCTGAATAAATACTTATTCCATCATCATAAAATTGAATGTCTCTTTGGTGCCGATCCAGCGCATGATTCGATGTCCATCGGTTAGTTCGGTATGATAACCCATGGTGGTACCGAAGGACTTGTCAAACCTGTTTGATGCACCGGAGTCAAAAGGCTATGACCCGGATTTCTTTGAATTTCCATGCTATCAATAGCATTGTTCAGCTGAGGTCGGATTACAATTCCGTTGCGCTCCATTGCAACCGCTTAGCCGTAGCGTTATAAAATGACAACAACATGTTAAAGCCAGGTAGTCTGTATGCTGAAATCATATCTGAAAAAAATTGCTAAGATTGCAAATCAGGGGGATGCAAGAGAGGAAAGCTATTATGCATCTCTGGAAGAATTGCTCGGGAATTTGGCGCACTCTTTCGGTAAGGGCAAAATACACATTACAACATTGCCCAAAAGCACTGAAGCGGGTAATCCTGATTTCAGGGTATGGGACGGCAAGCAACATATTGTGGGTTATGTAGAAGCCAAAGCGCCAACTGTTGAAAATTTGGATGCAATAGAGGTTTCAGAACAGTTGAAGCGATACCGAGGCACGTTCCCGAATCTGATATTGACAAATTTTTTCGAGTTCAGACTTTATCGGGATGGTATCCTTGTTGAAAAGGCTTTGATCGCCAGACCTTTTATTGCGCACAAGCTTAAAACAATTCCGCCTCTCGAAAAGGAGTCGGATTTCACAAAACTGATGGAGGCGTTTTATTCATTCTCTCTGCCCAGGGTTTACAATGCAAAAAATCTGGCCATAGAGCTGGCCAAACGCACGAGGTTTTTAAGAGAAGAGGTAATTGTCGAAGAACTGGCAGAGGAAGAAAAATCGGGCAAAGGCTTTATCCTCGGATTTTATGATGCGTTCAGGCATTTTTTAATCAGCGGGCTTTCAAAAGAAGACTTTGCCGATCTCTATTCCCAAACTATCACTTATGGTCTGTTTGCTGCCTGCATGCGGGCAAAAAACGGTTTCAACAGAAAACTCGCTTATGACAACATCCCCCGCACCATCGGAATATTAAGAGATGTTTTCCGGTTCGTTTCACTTGAAGACGTTCCGGCACAAATGGAATGGATTATTGATGATATCGCGGAAGTGTTGTCTGTGGCAGATGTAAACAAACTCCTTCAAGAGTATTTCAAAGAAGGCAAAGGGAAAGACCCGGTTGTTCATTTTTATGAAACCTTCTTAGCGGAATATGATCCAAAAACCCGCGAAAAACGTGGGGTCTATTATACGCCTGAACCGGTTGTTTCCTACATTGTGCGTTCGCTTCACCATATTTTGAAAGATCGATTCGACAAAGCTGACGGCATGGCGAGCAACACAGTAACGGTGCTGGATCCGGCATCCGGCACGTTGACCTTTTTGGCTGAGGCGGCAAAACTGGCGGTCGATGAATTTGTGTCAAAATATGGCGAAGGCGATAAAAAAGGATTTATCAAGGAGCATATCCTTAAAAACTTTTATGCCTTTGAACTTATGATGGCGCCGTATGCAGTAGGGCATTTGAAGATGTCGTTTCTTCTGGAGGAACTCGGTTATAAACTCCAAGAAGATGACAGGTTTAAGCTCTACCTGACAAACACCCTCGACATGGAGGAGCTCGAGCAAACCAATTTGCCCGGCATGGCTTCCCTTTCCGAAGAATCGCGATTGGCCGGAAAAGTGAAAAAAGAACAACCGATACTGGTAATATTGGGTAATCCCCCATATTCCGGTCATTCTGCGAACAGGAGTGATAAGGACGTGGAATTCAACAAGGGAGGAAGATATACAACCCATTACCAAATTGAGGAGGATGCTGGATCATATAAGCTTGTCTCACAAACCAAAGAGGCAAAACGAAAGATAGCCAAAAAGCAGAAAACCTGGATAGGGGGATTAATAGAGTATTATAAGATATTGGACGGGAAATGGCTAAAAGAAAAGAATTCCAAATGGTTACAAGACGATTATGTTAAGTTTATTCGTTTCGGTCAGTGGAAGATAGATCAGGCCGGCGAAGGAGCCATGGGATTTATCACAAATCACAGTTATCTGGATAATCCCACCTTCAGGGGAATGCGTGAGTCGTTGATGAACAGTTTCAACGAAATTTATCTGCTTGATCTGCACGGCAACAGTTTGAAAAAGGAAGAGTGTCTTGATGGATCAAAGGATGAAAATGTGTTTGATATCCGCCAGGGGACGGCCATTGCGTTATTCATCAAGACAAAAGTCAAAAACAATAAAAAGGACGGGGAGGTTCATTACTCTGAAATATGGGGGCTGAGAAAGGGAAAATATGACTGGCTTATCAATAACAATATTACAACAACAAAATGGCAAATAATAGCTCCCAAATCAGAATTTTATCTTTTTGTTCCCAGAGATGAAAGACTTCTGAAGCTGTATGAAAAGTCGCCGAAGATAACAGATATTTTCCTGGTAAACAGTGTGGGGATAGTTACGGCAAGAGACAAGTTGACGATTCAGTTTACGCCAGAAAAAGTTTGGACAACTATATTGAACTTTTCCAAAATGGATGAAGATCTGGCGCGTCAGGCGTACAGCTTGGGAAAGGATGCTAGAGACTGGAAAGTGAATCTCGCTCAAAAGGATTTGATAGACACTGGCTTGGATAAAAGGAAGATTATCCCAATTTTATACAGACCTTTTGACATTCGATATACCTATTACACAGGCAAATCACGTGGTTTTCATTGTATGCCCCGTCCAAACGTCATGCGGCATATGATGCATGAAAATTTGGGCCTGATTACTAATCGTCAGGTAAACTGCGGCTTTAAACATATTTTATGCACGAACTTTATTATAAACGATTGCACGGTTTCTTTGGAAACGAGAGAACGTTCTTATATGTTTCCCCTCCACCTCTACCCCGACCCCGATCAAAACGATCTCTTCAGCCACCTGAAAGAGTCAAAAGAAAGAAAACCGAATATCAACGAAAAAATATTTTCTGCTTTATCTGAAACCTACAAAACAAAACCGAAACCTGAAGATATTTTCTACTACATTTATGCTGTTTTTTACTCTAATACTTACCGCGAAAAATACACTGAATTTCTGAAAACCGACTTTCCAAGAGTCCCTTTCACAAGAGACAAACGCCTTTTCAAAAAATTGGCCGAATACGGCAAGCGTCTCGCGGATCTGCATCTTATGAGATCACCTGAGCTTGATTCCCCAGTGGCAAAATTCCAGGGAAGTGGAGATAAACGGGTTGATAAAATCAAACATGACAAGGGCGAACGCGTTTACATCAATAAGGATCAGTATTTTGAAGGATTAGAGGAAAACATCTGGGGATACCGGATCGGCGGCTATCAGGTCTGCCATAAATGGCTGAAAGACAGAAAAGGAAGGATCTTGTCTCTTGATGATGTTAAACATTATTGCAGGGTAGCAACAGCTATTCAGCACACGATTAACATTCAGAAGAGCACTGATGAAACTTACAATGAAGCGGAAAAGAATTTAATAGGTTTTTAATGAACAGGCATCATGATCTGACGAACATTATACTCGTTTTTTGTAAACTTATTTAAAATACAAAGTCTACCATTCTCTATGGAAGACAGGAAGAATTTTGCTTGTCCCTGGCTTCTTCGTTAGGCTCCAGAGGATATGAGGTTCTCATATGAAACGAGATGAATTAATTGAGAAAATAAGGCAAGCTGTTCATGAGGTAGAACTTGAGCCAGAGATCATCCTTTACGGTTCGCGTTCCCGTGGAGATGCTCACTCGGAATCAGATTGGGACTTACTCATCCTGGTTGATGGCCCCATAGACGATGAACGTATAGATCGGATTCGGCACAGGCTCTATGAAATAGAATGGGAATATGGAGAAGTCATCTCCTCGATTGTGCGGACCCGTGAAGAATGGAATAGTGCCCTCTATCAGACTATGCCATTTCAACAGCGGGTACAACAGGAAGGAATCAGACTGTGACAAAATGGAGCAAGGATCTGGTGTTGTACCGTATGGCCCGAGCGAAAGAGACTCTGGAAGATGCTCGTATTCTTGCCAATGCAGGACGTTGGAATGCATGCGTGAACCGTCTCTATTATGCCTGCTTCTACGCTGTCTCGGCTCTTCTTGTACGTCACGGTCTGTCATCATCCAAGCATACCGGCGTGCGTAGCCTTTTCAATCGACACTATGTGAAGACGGATAAGATCCCAAAGAATTTGGCACGGATCTATAATGATCTTTTTGAGAGACGTCAAGAGGGTGACTACATCGACTTCGTCAGGTTTCAAGAATCGCAAGTTCTGCCATGGATTTCAAAGGCGGAACAACTTATTGAACATATCACCAGACTGGCTGAAAAAGAAACAAATTGACACATTTACTCTCTTTCGATCACAAGCACAAAAAGCGGGGGCGCTATTGAGAGCAACAGGGGGACGAGCGCGATACGTGAACGAGAATGGCGAACAAGAGGACCACGGGGCTGAAAAAAGCGGGTTTTTTAGTCTCGTGATCCTTGATGTTATGCCCCCCCCAACCAAAATAGCAACGAACATTGGTAAAAATTTACTCCCTTGAAAAGTGTATCACCAGGTGCTATACTTTGAGAATGAAAAAGTTGATGACAAGGCAATTTGCAAAATGGGCATCAAAACAGAAAATTCCAGAAAACGAACTTATCACAGTGTTATCAGACGTTCAGGATGGGATTTTCGTGGCAAACCTTGGTGGTCATATTTACAAAAAGAGAATTCGCTTTGAGGGGCAGGGTAAAAGTGGCAGTGGACGCACCATTATTTGCTACAAAAGAAATGACAGAGCTATCTTCATTCATGGTTTTTCAAAAAATGATAAAGCCAATTTGTCCTCCAGAGAGCTCCATGCATTCAAGGCGTTTTCGAAAATTTTGCTCGGCTTATCGCAAGATAGCATCGCCATAGCCATTGAAAATGGAGATTTTATTGAGGTGAAATTATGAGAGACTCTATCGTGAAATCTATCACGGACACCATTAAAGACTTAAATAAAAGCGGATTGGTTGATGACATTACTATGAGAAATATTGAAAATCTCTGCCTTCCGGAAATCCAAGAATATAGCCCTGAAAAAATAGCTTCTATCCGAAAGAAATTCAAGTTAAGTCAAGCCGCCTTGGCCAGCATATTTAATATTAGCCCATCCACAGTTAGAAAGTGGGAACAAGGTAATAAAAAACCGGCAGGAGCATCAAGAAAACTATTGGATATAATTGAAAGAAAAGGAATAGAAGCCTTCATATAGCCATTAGCACCATGGCATAACCAGCGGGAATGGGTACGTCCATGCAAATTGCGTTTCGAGAATTTTATTCAGCATAAATACCTGCATCCAATTTAAGAAGGGTCAGAAACGCATAAAATCATAGACGTCCCACGATGCTTACGAAATTAAGAAGATGAAAACAACACAATATTTCGATTATACGAGGAAAAGGCCTGATCGTGCCTTGATCAAAGATGATTGGATAAAATTCGTAATCGATAACCCTGCAAAAACTCAAGTCCAATCGGATGGAAGGATTAAGAAGTGGGCGGAAATACCAGAAGCGAATAAGTACCTGAGAGTCATTTTGTTAGAAGATGGAGAAACAGTGCATAATGCCTTCTTCGATAGGTCTTTTAAGGAGGATTAGAAAATGAAGGTCAAATATTTTTCAGATACCGATACCGCTCTTATGGAATTCACAGACAAAGAGGCCTATGAGACAAAAGAGATCGGTGAAAATGTTTATGTGGACGTAGATCGAAATGGGAATCTAGTAAACATGACAATTGAGCATGCAAAATCCAATGCGAGATTGTGGGAATTTTCATACCAAGAAATGGTTGGCCAGGCGGCATAAAAATTGCCGAATAAGACGCTGTACCTGACCACCAACAGCTCAGCGATTTTTGGAATGCTGTTTTTTCAGTGCCCCTTCAGATCAATTTTTGCACTTTCTCCATAAACAGATGTTCTATCTCCTTCAGGCGTTTTTTACTTTCGGCTTCAAAACGAAGAACCAGGGCCGGTTGGGTGTTGGAAGCCCTGATGAGACCCCACCCGCCGTCCAGGAGCACCCTGGCCCCGTCCAGGTCGATGACCTCATGGTCTTTTTTGAATTCGTCGACAATGGCGGTTACAATACCGAATTTTTTGTGATCAGGACATTCCAGGCGGATTTCAGGGGTGTTCACTAAATCCGGAAGACCCGTGAGAAGCGCCTCCAATCCCTCATGCGTCTTTGAAAGAATTTCCAGCAGTCTTGCCCCGGCATAAACGGCGTCATCATAGCCGAAATATCGTTCTTTAAAAAAGATGTGCCCGCTCAATTCACCCGCCAGAAGAGCGTCTTCTTCCTGCATTTTGCTCTTGGTGATGGCGTGGCCGGATTTCCACATAATGGGTTTTCCGCCGTGGGCTTTGATATCATCAAAAAGTGCCTGGGAGCATTTGATGTCCCCGATGATCTTGGCCCCTTTGTGACGCTCCAATATATCCCGTGAGAAGATCATCATCAAATGGTCGGCAGGAATGATGCGCCCTTCGCGGTCCACCACCCCGATCCTGTCTCCATCGCCATCAAAGGCGATGCCGAGATCCGCTTTTTCTGCGCGAACCGTTTCTGAGAGCGATTGCAGGTTTTGGGGAAGGGTGGGGTCAGGATGGTGGTTTGGAAATCGTCCGTCCGGTTCACAGAACAGGGGCTTGGTTTCAAATCCCAACCGGCGGTAGATATCCACTGCCGAGGGGCCGGCAATACCATTCCCCCCATCCACGACCACTTTTCGCAAAACGGGTCCCGGTTGAATGTTTCGAACCACGTATTGTCTGTAGGATGTGTCCACCGGAGTTTTTTTAAGTGTGCCTTTTGCGGTTGTGAAATGGCCTGATTCAGCAATCTTCCTGATGGCCTGGATTTCCTCCCCATAGACGGATGCGTGCCCCAGACAAATCTTAAAGCCATTGAATTCCGGTGGGTTATGGCTTCCGGTAATCTGTATGCCGCCGTCTACGGAGAGGTGATGAAGGGAGAAATAGAGGACTGGGGTGGGAACCATGCCCACATCCACAATCCTAATGCCGCTTGCCAGCAACCCCATGGAAAGCCATTTGGCCAGATCGGGAGAACTGAGCCGGCAATCCCGGCCAAGGGTTATCCTACCGGCGCCTTTTCCATGAAAATAAGTCCCGAAAGCGTGTCCCAGGCGGTAAATGGACGCTTCGTTTAACTCGTCGGGGAAAATACCGCGGATATCATATTCCCTGAAAATATGCGAGATCACAGAAGCGCGTCCTTTTTCTTCTCTTTCAGCCAGTCTACGATCTTGCGAATATTCTGGGACTGGGTAAGATCTGCCACCAGTACGGTGTCTCCCATATCCACCACCAGGCATTCACTGAGGCCAAGGCATGCCACCAGCCGATCGCCCTGGCTTGAAATGAAACTTTTTTCGCAATCGATGAGGAGGGTATCCCCTTCGGCCAGATTCCGGTCTTTGTCCCGTTCGGACCCCCTCAAGGCATACAGGGATTCCCATGAGCCCACATCACTCCAGCCACATTCCGAGGGGATGACATACACCTGTTGTCGGGTGTCTTCCATGATGCCGTAATCAAAGGAAATCCCTTCTATGTTTTCGTAGGCCTTTTTGAATTCCGTTTCAAAGCGATCTGTTCCCAGGCTCAGGGCAATCTGACTAAGCCCTTCGTGAAGGTCGGGCAATTGTTTTTCAATTTCCGTCAGGATGGTTTCCGGCGTGGCGACGAAAATGCCGGCATTCCAGTAGTAGTCGCCGCTATTCAGATAATCGTGCGCTTTTTGAACATCGGGCTTTTCAACAAAAGCCGAAACCTTGTAAGCGGACACAGCATCTGAGCCGGTGGCATCCGGGGTTTTTCGGATATAACCGTAACCGGTTTCAGGGCGTGTGGGCACAATTCCCAGGGTCACAATGCCCCCGCCACTAGCCAGTTTTCCGGCGGATTCAAGATCCGCTAAAAACGCCTCGGGGTTACGGATGAAGTGATCCGCCGGCAGGAATGCCACCGGCGCTTCAGACCCCAGATGCCGTGCATAAAGGGCGCCCAGGCCCATGCAGGGGGCCGTGTTTCTGCCGACGGGTTCCGCCAGTATGTGAACGCTTCGTCCTTTAAACAATTCACTGGCTTCTTCCCGGTGGTCTTTACCCAGAATCAGAATGACCCTGTCATCAGCGATTAGAGATGTAAGCCGGTCGCAGGTGTCAACGACCATTGCCCCCTTTCCCGTAATGTCTAAGAATTGCTTGGGTCGCTGCCGCCGACTTGCAGGCCAGAAACGGGTTCCGGAACCGCCACACATGATCACTGCAAACATGACATCCTCCTGATCAAGAATCTAGGTTCGATAATCCGCATTGATGTTGATGTATTCGTGGGTCAGATCACTGGTGATGATATGGTCACGGTGGTCGCCCAGATGGAGGTCTATGTTGAGCGTGAATTCTTTTCGCGTCATGATTTCAGCGGCCTGTTTCTCGGCTTCCACACCACTACCCAGTCCACCCGATACAATCTGAATGTCATTAACCCAGATATCAACGCGCGCTTCATCCATGTCGACGTCCGCCCGCCCCAGGGCGGCCATAATCCTTCCCCAGTTGGGGTCCTGTCCGTAAAAAGCGGTTTTGACAAGACTTGAGTTGGCTACGGTTCTGGCGGCATTCAGCGCATCCTCGGCGGAAAGGGCATTGTTTATGACCACATCCACCAGTTTCGTGGCCCCCTCGCCATCTTTTACGATCATTCGCGCCAGATCTTCCATAACGCCGGTCAATCCTTCTTGGAACCGGGCATGATCCTTTTCTCTCAGGGCCGTATTGCCGGCCATGCCGTTCGCCAGCATCAATACCATATCGTTGGTGCTGGTATCCCCGTCCACGCTGATGCGGTTAAAGGTCTTTTCAGCACAAACCCGAAGGACCTGTCGCAGGGGTCCGGACGCTATCTGAACATCGGTGAGGATAAAGCAGAGCATGGTGGCCATGTTCGGCATGATCATGCCGGCCCCTTTGGCAAGTCCTGTAATGCGGTAGGGCCGGTTTTCGGCCATACCGTCGAAACTGCTGGTTTTTGGAAAAGAGTCCGTGGTCATGATGGCTTGAGCGGCCATGGGTATGCCCGCAGGTGTCAGGGCCTCTTTCAATGCGGGAATGGCCTTTTTCACCTTGTCCATGTCCAGCCTTTGGCCGATGACGCCCGTGGAAGCAACCAGGATCTCGTCCGGTGAAAGACCCAAGGCCTTTCCAACGAGAACGGCGGTGTGTTCGGCATCTGCAAGTCCGGGGTTGCCCGTGCAGGCATTGGCGTTTCCTGCATTGGCGATAATGGCCGTTGCCCTTCCATTTTGAATATTTTTCTGACTGAGAACAACGGGGGCCGCTTTTACCTTGTTGGCGGTAAAGACTCCGGCTGCCGTTGCAGCCCTTTCAGAGGCAATCAAGGCAATATCGGATCCATGCCCTTTTTTAAGCCCTGACGCCACGGCCGCCGCTTTGAACCCCCGCACGGTTGGTGTTTTTTCGTCTACAGGTCCAGGCATCTTCCCCCCTATTTCCCCGCCCCACAGCATTTTTTGTATTTCTTTCCGCTGCCGCAAGGGCAGGGTGCATTCCTGCCGATCTTCTGTTCCTTGCGCCGGACGGTAACGCCGCCTGAATCCCCATCTCCGTGGCTGAGGTTCAGGGTCCTTTTTTTCCTTTTGGGCATGACCTCCGGTTCTTCGCGCACGATCTGTACACGGAAAATGGTTCTGAGGATTTCTTCCCGGATTTGATCCATGAGGTCGCCAAACAGGGCAAACCCCTCTTTCTGATATTCTTTCAGGGGATCAAGCTGCCCGTAGCCGCGAAGCCCGATTCCTTCCTTCATGTGGTCCATGGCCAGCAGATGGGCTACCCATTTGTCGTCGATGATTTGAAGAATGAGATAGCGCTCCAAGCGTTCCAGGTCTTCTTTCCCAAACAGCTTTTCCCTTTCCCTGTATTCGGAGAGGGTACGCTCTTTGATCATTTCCGGAAGGTCTTCTGTTTTCAGGGCGCCAAAGGCCTCCTGACCCATTTCTTCAGGTCCCATGTTGGATGGGAAACCGAACAGCCAGGAAATGCTGTTGTTTAATTCTTTCATGTTCCAGTCTTCGGGGTACGCTTTGGGGTCGATCCACTGTTCAACAATGGACTCTATTTTCTGATCGATCATGTCTTCAATAATTTCCTGGAAGTTTTTTCCTTCCAGGATACTTTTCCTCAGGGCATAGATGATTTCCCGATGTTTGTTCATGACGTCGTCATAGTCCAGGAGGTGCTTCCGCATATCGAAATTACGGGCTTCCACCTTTTTCTGAGCATTTTCAATGCCCCGGGAAATCAGGTTGTGTTCAATGGGTTCTCCTTCTTCCATGCCCATCCGTTCCATGATGGAGGAGATCTTGTCGGAACCGAAGATCCTCAGGAGATCATCTTCCAGGGAGAGGTAGAAGCGGGAGGTGCCGGGATCGCCCTGACGGCCCGAGCGACCTCGCAACTGGTTGTCCACCCGCCGGCTTTCGTGCCGTTCGGTCCCCAGGATGTGGAGTCCGTCCAATTCCCGGACCCCTTCTCCCAGCACAATATCCGTGCCCCTTCCGGCCATGTTGGTGGAAATGGTCACGGTTTTTGTCTGACCGGCGTTGGTAATGATTTCAGCCTCTTTTTCGTGGTGTTTGGCATTGAGCACGGAGTGGGGAACGCCGGCCCGTTTGAGCATTTTGCTCAACATCTCGGATTTTTCGATGGAGATGGTGCCCACGAGAACCGGCTGGCCCCTGTGATAAAGCGCCTTGATTTCATCAACAGCGGCTTTGAATTTTTCCCTTTCGGTTTTGTAAATGACATCCGGAAAATTGACTCGTGCCATTTCCTTGTTGGTGGGGATAACCACCACTTCCAGTTTATAGATATTATTGAACTCAGCCGCTTCCGTGTCGGCTGTACCGGTCATGCCGGCCAGTTTTTCATACATGCGGAAGAAATTCTGAAAGGTCACCGTGGCCAGGGTCTGGTTTTCTCCCGCCACTTTTACGCCCTCCTTGGCCTCTACCGCCTGATGCAGACCATCGCTCCACCGACGTCCCGGCATCATTCTTCCCGTGAATTCATCCACGATGACGATCTGATTGTCTTTAATGACGTACTGAACATCTTTTTCAAAGAGCCAGTAGCCTTTGATCAGTTGCTGGGTGGCATGGATCAGTTCGGATGTCCGCATGTATCGCGCCTCAACTTCCCGGAGCTGTTGGTCTTTTTCCACATCGCTGAGGTTTTCCATCTGGCGGATATTATGGCTTTCATCGTCCATGTCGGGAATCATGAAATCATCCGACCCCTTATTCGACAAAAGTTCGATGCCCTTTTCGGTGAGTTCCACGGCGTTGCTTTGCTCATCGATGGTGCAGTAGAGATCCTCATCCAGTTCGGGCAAAATCTTTTGGGAGCGCAGCATGCTTTCTGTTCGGTCGATCTGCTTCTTCAACGCCTGGTTTTGGGCCACTATGTCCAGATAAACCGGGTTCTTGGGATCACCCCTCTTGATTTTGAGCAGTGTTTCGATGGTGTTGTCATCCAGTTGATCGCCATCTAAAAGCTGGCGCACGTCTTTTAGCAGGGAACGGACAATGGCGCTCTGTTTCTGCCTGAGTTGCATGACAAGGGGCTTGACCTCTTCGAATATCTTGTTTTCACTATGTTCCATGGGGCCGCTGATGATCAGCGGCGTTCGCGCTTCATCGATGAGGATGCTGTCCACTTCATCCACGATGGTATAACGGAATTCCCTTTGAACAAAATCTTGCACTTCAAACTTCATGTTGTCGCGAAGGTAATCAAAGCCGAACTCATTGTTGGTGCCGTAAGTGATGTCGCAGGCATAGGCCTCTTTACGTTCAGCGTCATCCATGCCGTGTACAATCACCCCCACGCTCAGACCCAGAGCGCGGTATATGGCCCCCATCCATTCGGCGTCCCTTTTGGCCAGATAGTCATTGACCGTTACCAGGTGGACCCCCCGGCCTTCCAGGGCGTTGAGGTAGAGCGGCAGGGTCGCTGCCAGGGTTTTGCCCTCGCCCGTTTTCATTTCAGCGATCTTTCCCTCATGAAGCACGATCCCCCCGACGAGCTGAACGTCAAAATGTCGCATACCCAGGGTTCTGACCGAGGTTTCTCTCACGGCGGCAAAAGCCTCGGGAAGGATGTCGTCCAGGGTTTCCCCCTTGTTAAGCCGCTCCTTGAACTCAGCTGTTTTTAACAGCAGATCTTCATCCGAGAGGCTCTTAAAGTCCGGTTCCAGTTGATTGATACTTTCCACCAGGGGCGCCATCTCTTTGAGGGTGCGTTCGTTTTTGCTACCGAAAATTCCTTTTAAAACTTTTCCAAACATGATTATTTACCAAATATATGAGATTTGTCAGGCATTGATGCTATCAGGGCGCATTAAAAAACTTTGTGGGCTAAAAATCAAGGGCTTATGTGCCCGTGGACCATTTCTTTGGCAGGGGATGTTGAATGGGCGTTAAAAATTTTGAAATCAATTGAGGATGTAGCGAAGCGGATTTACAGGCGCATTGTTCAGGTGAACTTCGTAGTGAAGGTGGGAACCGGTTGTTTTGCCGGAACTGCCGACCAAACCGATTTTTTTGCCTTTTTTCACATACTGTCCTTTTTTGATCAGAGATTTTTTCAGGTGTGCATATTTTGTTTTGAAGCCTCTGGCGTGCTTCATGACGATGACCCTGCCATAGCCGCGTTTCCAGCCGTTGAAAATCACCATTCCATTTGCCGGCGAAAGAATTGGAGAGCCGCTCCTCGCGGAGATATCGATTCCTCTGTGAAACTCCTTCTTCTTGGTGAAAGGGGAGGTGCGGTAACCGAAACGGGAGCTCAACCATCCTCTTGTGGGCCAGATGGATGGTGTTGAAGCCAGCAGCATTTTTTGATCGTCAAGGAATTTGGCCAGTTCTTCATTGTTTTCCTTGCGCTGCTCTATGTCACTTTCAAGATCATCCAGGGACTGGTGTATGGCGCGGATCATTTTGCGGTCGGTCTTGCGCAGATTTTCCTTCGGGTCGAGCAGTATGGCATCTGAACCGCCCATGCCCCTGAATTTTTCCTTATCTTCAACGCCCACCCGGCGTGCGAGGGTTTTCAGCTTTTTGTCCTGATTCCTGAGCGCGGCCATATCTTTAGAAACGGCTTGGATACGATCGGCCATTTGGATCAGTTGTTTCTGCTGAAGCGCATTTTCCGCCTCCAGCAGGGTCATGTGAGGGACCTTTGCCTTAAGGGAAAGATAATCTTTGACAAGCCCGAAACCCAGAAAGGTGAAACCTGCCAATAGAAGAATGGCAAGAACGGGGAGTATTCTTGGAAGCCTGAATTGTTTTACCCTGGCGGTCCCTTCCGGGACCAGCAGCACGGTGAACTTTTTAGAGAACAATAAAACGCTCCAGAAGTTAAGGTATGGCGTTGAGCAGACAACCGAATATGATTCATCGACATCGGTTTGATAGCATACTCGTTTTTGACTGTCAACCGGCTTTAAGATTATTTTTTTCCGCAACCTTTTACTCAATCCTTGGGTTCGGCTTTCATTTCCACCACCACGTGGCCCCACCCGCCGCAGGCGGGACCCACGTCGAAACAGCCCGTGCGGTTGAACATGATTTCGTTGGGATCCCTTCCGTTCATGAGATTTTCGAAAAAGGCGTTGATCAGCACCACCAGGTTGGGCATCAAAAAGGCGCATACCCGTTCGGGGGATTCGGCTGTCAGCAGGTTTCCCGAGGAATCGAACACAATAGTCTGCCCCACACGATGTTGGGAATGACACCCTTTTGATTCCACCACTGTGGCCACCAAAAGGTAGCGAGACGCTTTTAAGGCATTGGCGAACAATCGCTGGTATTTAGGCGTTTCGCGAATAATTTTAAATTCATCTTCCGGAAGATCGAGCCGTTTTTGAATAATTTGTTCAAGCCGGTGCTGGTCCATTTTTCTCTCCCTCAATCATTTTTTTCGGGTACGATTCATGGCAGGTTTGTGCCATGAGATCCCTCTGATCATCGAAAATATCCTCACGGCCACAAGAGGCATAGAAACTAAAAAGCGTCAGGAACAGGAGGTTTCGTTTCGTCAAGGTAAACTTCATGTGACGGGGGCTCCGCTAAATTCATATACAAGAAGCATACTGTTTTGATAGAATGTGTTCAAATGATTTTATTTGAAAAACCCATCAGGAGGAGAGATGATTCCAATTTATGAAGGCGTGAAAGGTCTGATATTTGACTGCGACGGCACACTGGCCGATACCATGACCATCCACACCCACTCATGGCAGGAGACCATGAGACACTTTGGGCATGACTGCCCGGTAGATTTTCTGCAGCCCCTTCGAGGCATTCCGGCCGAAGAAATTGTGATCCATTTCAACCGCACTTTCGGGACGGATCTCGATCACAAGGTGATATCGGATGCTAAAAACCGGATGAGTTATGACCGGTTGAAAACGGTCAAACCCATCATGCCGGTGGCAAAAATTGCCCTGGACTACCGGGGAAAGTTGCCCATGAGTGTGGTTTCTGGGGGGACGCGTAAAAATGTGCTTCGAACACTGGAGGCCATCGGGATGGCGGATTTCTTTGAGGCGGTCATTACGGCGGACGACGCTTTGAGGCCCAAACCCGATCCCCAGATGTTCATTGAAGCAGCAAGACGCATGGCGGTATCCCCGGCGGTGTGTGAAGTGTTTGAGGACGGTGATCCGGGATTAGAGGCGGCCCGGGCAGCGGGTATGAAATTTGTGGATGTGAGGCCTTACGTAAATTTATGAACCTCAACTGCTTCGACTTCAGGGGCCCATCAGGCGTGGTAGGAACAGACTGAGTCCGGGCCAGTAGGTAATCAGGAGCAAGGTAAAGAGCAGCAGGAGCAGAAAGGGCAGAGTGGCCCTGTACAACCGCACCACCGGCTGATCAAACCGGGAACTGGCAATGAAGAGGTTCAGACCCACAGGGGGCGTGTTGTAGCCGATGGCCAGGTTGGCCAGAAAGATGATGCCCAGGTGGACCGGGTCAACCCCGAATCGGTCGGCCAGGGGAATGATCAGGGGGACCACCACTAAAATGGCGCTGAAAATGTCCATCATGCAACCCACCAGGATGAGGAAAATATTGAGGGCTATGAGAAAACCGATTTTGGTTTCCACTAAGCCCTCCATAAATTCCAGTATTTTCATGGGTATAAAAGCGTCCACCAGATAATTGGTGAATGCGAGGGCCGCTCCCAGAATGATCATGATGCCCCCCACCATTTTCATGCTTTCCTTCATGATTCCAGGAAGATCGCTGAAAATATTGAGTTCCCGAAAGACCACCGTTTTGATTAACAGCACATAACCCACCGTCAATGCAGCCGCTTCCGTGGCGGTGCAGAACCCGGAATAGATGCCACCCAGGATGAGGATGGGAATGGGCAACTCCCATGCGGCGCCCTTAAACGCCAACCAGAATGCGTGTCCTGAAAACGCGGGACGCGCAATGCGCCATTTTCGGCCCATGTAAACGGAATAAAGACAAAGAATCCCCACCATGAGCGTCCCCGGCAGAAGTCCTGCCATGAACAGCTGTTCGATGCTCGTGCCTGAAATAAAGCCATAGAGGATGATGGGCAGGCTCGGGGGAAAATGGAGTCCCAGGCTTCCCGAAGTGGTCATCAGACCCAGGGAGAAGTCCTCACTGTAGTTATCCGAGATGAGCGCTGGAAAGAGAAGCCCGCCCAGGGCAATGATGGTGATGCCGGTGGCGCCGGTGATGGCGGTGAAAAAGGCGCAGGACACCAGGGCCACAACCCCGAGACCTCCCGGTATCCAACCGAAAAGACTTCTGGAAAAATTTACCAGGCGGGCGGATGTACCCCCCTGGGCGAGAAGGTATCCGGCAAACGTAAACAGGGGGATTGCCAGCAGGATGGGCGTGTTGGCCAGCCTGAATATTTCGATGGGGATCGCCCCGAAAGGCACATCCGTGGTTAGAAATCCCAGCATGGCGGCCGCCAGGATGCCCACAAAAAGCGGCAGGCCCAGAATGATACACAAAATAAGAACGATCACCATGGTGAGTATCATTTCAAAAGGCCTCGAACCACCTGGGTTCCCTCATGGATGGCCTTGATCAGGAATCGGAAAAAGAGCAGCGTGAACCCGAGCGGCAGGATTATCTGTCCCACCCAGCTGGGCAAATAAAACAGGCTGGTACCGCCAAATTCCATCTCCATGATCACATAATCAATGCATACCTTGACCATGATGCCGATGATGCACACTGAAACCACTGCCAGAATAAACCCTCTGACCGGAAGCCATTTGGGCGGCAGAAGCGCCCCAAAAAGATCAATTTTGATGTGTTTCCCTTCTCTGGTAAGAAGTGATGACCCCAGGAGAGTGAGCCACAGGACCAGCAGTTGAACCAGTGGACCGGACCAATCCAGGCTTCCCAGCATTTCATTGGCCCAGAGAAAATGGCCGTGGGTATAAAGACTTCTGAAAATCACCTGAACAAATGTCAGCACCACCATGGCCCAGAGTAACGCGATGATTAGCCATCCTTCAATCCTTGCCAGGGCCCGGTCGATGCGATCGAGTGTTTTCATGGGCTGTCCTTGGCAATACCCGTCAGAAGCCGGGTCTGTTCAGAATTTGATAAACCCTTGAAAGGAGTTCTTCAGGATAAATCTTATGGGTCAGTTTTCGGGCGACTTTTGTGTGCGTTAGGTAAAAGGGTTTACGCGCTTCTTCCGAAGGCACTGGAATTACAGTGATGCCGCTGTCCTGAATCACCTGGATGGCTTCTTCTCTTTGATGGCGCAGTATTTTGGTGAGGTCCACCATGGCGCTTTTCATGGTCTTTTGAAGCAGAGTGGCCAAATCCGGGGGCAGTTTTTTGTAGTACCGGGTGGAAATCAAAATGGCGCCTGTGGCGTGTACCAGGGGAAGCGCCATCATGAATGAAAGTTTGGTGTGCCACTGAAGGGCCAGTGCGCCGAGAGGCGGTGCATACACTGTGTCGATCATTCCCGTGTTCAGCGCTGTGTTGACATCCGTTATGGCTAAAGGGATGGGATTGACCCCCATGGTTACAAACGTTTCTTTTGCAATGGGATCACCCGCCCATGCCCATATTTTGAGACCTGTAAGATCGTCCAGGCTGCGAACCGCTTTTTTAGAGAAAATATTGACATTTCCCACTTCGGCCCAGGCCAGAAGCTTGAAGCCTTTTTTCTGGAACTCTTCTGCAAAAAAGTTGAAGAGCGCTTGGTGAACCTTGTCTACTTCCTGGTCATTTTTGAAGAGATAGGGGAGATCCAGCACGCGGACCATGGGCAGAATTTTTCCAAAACCGACCCCTGAAAAAGCCGCACACTGAATCTGGCCGATCCGCATCTTTTTAAGGACATCCAGTTCATCGCCGGCAACGCCGCCGGCATAAATGCGGAGGCCCAGCCGGCCGCCGCTTTTTTCCCTGAGCTCTTTATCAACACTCCGAATCTCTTTTATCCAGGTACTGCCTTCAGGGGCCACCGTAGCAAATTTGATCAGATATTGAGGCTTTTTCCCTGCGGACACAGGTGAAGGAAGGCCCAAGAGGCACACCAGGGCCATAAGAAGCGTCATTTGGAATAATGTCTTTTTCATAAAATCTCCGTAGCTGTTCATGGTTATAAAAACAGTTCATCCGCCATTTCAGCGAGGGCTTCCATTTTTTGTTTTACGGCCTGGTTGATGAGGCAGGCCTCTTTCAAGTCATCGGGCTGCGCTTCGGCAACGGCCTCAACCAGGTTGAGAAACAAGGCTTTGTCTTGAACTCTGACCGAATAGTAGCGGGCAAAATAATATTGCGCCAGGAGGAATTTGCCGTCACTCAAAGTAATGGCTTTTTCAAAACATGTTTTTGCTTCCGGTGCGTTTCCGCCCAGCATTTTCGGACGCGCGGCCAGAATGGAACCCATGAGCACATAGGGGGCGCCATAGTAAAAATCAGGTTCAATTTTCAGTACCCGTTTGAGGCAGGCCTCGGCAAGGGTGCTTTCGCCAATAGCAGCGGGCTTGTCCAGGTTCAGGTTGACCCATGCATTCCAGGCCATGGTGGTCCAGAAAAGCATTTCAATGTTTTCCCGGGGTATTTTCTTTATCTGATCAAGTAGTTGACGTGAACTGGCGTTTTCAATACCCATGGCTTTCAGTCCATAGGTTTTGGCCCTGAGATAGAGTCTGGATGCCCTTTCCGGGTTATCATCTTCCACAAATAGCATGGCATAGCCTGTAAATCCCATGCAAAGCGCAGTGAGGATCTTCGAATTGCAAGGATCATTCTTGAGAAGGCCTTCCATCAGTTTAAGCTCCGCGGGAAGGGACTCTTCGGCCAGCTTCAGATCGCATTCTTCAAAAAAAGCACTGGTGAAACCGGGGATCATGGAGGAGGCGATGGGCATGACCAAGCGGGTGCATCCCCCAGACGACAGGATGAGTAAAGCCAATAATGCGAAATAGAATTTTTTCATGTTAATACCCGATAAATGGATCTTTTGGTTCAATGGGCTCTTCCAGCAGCTTGTCAGCCACGAACTGCGCCCCAGCAGCATTTTTCATTTTGAATACCTGGTTGTAATAGCCAAGCGCCTGGTCTCTATTTCCGGCCAGATCATAGCTCATGCCTATTTTAACAAGCGGCCAGGCGATCATGGTCGGGTCATGCACCGGGTCGGGATGTTTGAGGATCTCTTCCAGTGTAGATCTGGCCTCGGCAAAACGCCCACCATATAGATCGTCTATGGATTCAAGGTAAAGAGCCCGGTTTTTCCAGATGGCCGCAGTGGCGGAAGATTTTGCTTCACGGCTTCTGGCTAACAGGTCGCGCAAGGTTTCCTTGTATTGGCGATCCTTGCCCATGCGGATATGACAGACGCCTTCAAGGGTTTTGAATCTGGGGTTTTTAGGGTACTTGTTGGATAATTCAGTGGCCAATGCCAAGGCTTTTGGAAAGTCTTGTTCAGAAAAGAGTTCAATGTAAAGGAGGACGGTTTTGGCTTCCGTTGATGAATAAGTGGCATGCAATGCTGCCTCATTCAACTTTCTGAGCCCCTCTTTTATGTCGCCACGGTGCAGAAGAAAGTAGGTCAGGAATTTCAAAACCCCTGACAGCTTGGCCGTATAATAATCAAAGGTTCCGATCCCAAGCAGAACATCCTTGTCATCGGGTGCCATTTCCTGACAGGTTTTGAGCGCTGCAATGGCGTCGGAGGCCAGAAGGAATGAGGAAAACATGTTGCCTTTCATGAGTTCAAAGCGGCCCTTGAACCCCAGAGCTCCCCCAAGATAGAAGAAATCGTAACTGTCCGCACCCTTATTGTCAACACGGGTCTGGGCCACCTCTATGGCCCGATCAATCCGACTTTTAAATTCTTTCACCGTCTCCGGAGTCCAGAAACCCGCAGCCAGTCTGGACCAAGTGATCATGGCCAGATAAAAATAGCCGCTGGGGTCTTGGGGTGCATCGGTTATCATCTTGTTGAATAAATCTTCGGCATCAGCGAACTGGCGATTGTAAATCAGATTGATGCCATCCAGAATCCGTTGGTTTCCCTTAAAAGCCGGGCTGGGTGACCTCTCATCGGTTTCAGCGCCGTAGATAGGAGATATGGAAACACCGGGGAAAAACAGGAAGAGAAGGGTAAGGGCGCTTAGGAGGATACCTGAGAGTTTTTTTGGTGTGCCTCTGTTTTTCATAAGCGGTTTGAGCCCCTGTCTGGTTTAGTGTTATAATGAGGTCAAATCAGTAGTACGAAAAACCGTAGACTACATGACCGTGTGTTTTTGCGCAAGTACCTAAATGGCTATGATCCATTTTTTGTTCCCTGATCCCCAGGTTTTAAAAGAGAATCTGCTTTTATGAAATAATACTGAAAGAAATTATGGTTTTTTTTCATTTGTGTATTAACATATCAAGTTAATTATCTGAATTGGTAAAAGAAATCTCAGCGTAAGTATTGCCTGATATAAAAAATGCGGCGAGGGTGATGATGAAGATACTCATTTTGGGAGCTACAGGTGGCCTGGGACACGATTGCAGGAAGGTGTTGGGGCAGGAGCATGAGGTAATCTGTCCTGGTAAAGAGGATGTTGATGTTGTTAGCTGGGATGTGGTCATAGAGGCTTTTGATTCATTATCCCCGGACATTGTGCTCAACTGTGTGGGTTTAACGGATCTGGAGGTTTGTGAAACAGATTCCTTTGCCTTAAGAAAAATCAACGTGGAGGGCCCCAGAAATCTGGCGCAGTCCTCCGCCAGGTTTGGCTGTAAAATTGTACATGTGTCCTGCGGACATGTCTTTGACGGGCGAAAAGCGATGCCGCAGCCGTATTTTGAAGATGACGCGCCAAATCCGCTTTCCGCCTATGGCAGAAGCAAACTGGAGAGCGAGACCGCTGTTCGCACCAACTCTCCCAACTATATTATTGTCCGCTCACATTGGCTGTACGGCATCAACGGTAATAATTTTGTAAAATCCATTTTGCAGCACGCGGTTCGGGGCGTTTCAACGCCCATGCAGCTGCCGGATGACCAGTTCGGTGCGCCCACCTGGAGCCACCGGCTGGCATTGCAGATCAGGGAGTTGCTTAACAAAGACGGCAGGGGGTCATACCATTCCACAGCCTATGGGTATTGCAGCCCGTTTGAACTGGCACGGTATATTTTGAAAAAGCTGAAACTGAAGGCGCCCATTGAGCCTTGCAGCTTGACGGCGTTAAGTGGGGGTCACTTGCTGCCCGTCAATTGTGTTCTTGAAAACAGGCTTTCAAAGAAACAGGGCGTCAACATCATGGTAAGTTGGGAAAAGGATTTGGACACGTTTCTTGAACAATTCGGGGATCAGCTCATCAAAGAAGCCGGACCATGATAAAAGTATTGCTCTCGGTACTGGGGCTGTCCTATCTGGTGAGTCCCTATGACCTTTTTCCAGACTTCTTTGTCGGTGTGGGATGGCTGGATGATCTGATCGTGCTGGGAGTAATCTGGTGGTACCTGTATGTCTATAAACGCAGGAAAATAGGCTATCAAAGGGGCCGTCCCGGGTCGGATCAACATGGGCCCCAGGCATCCCGGGATGGTAACGGCAACTCGAATTCGAAAGAAGAAAAATCCACTTTTACCGGGCAGAAAGACCCCTACACCGTGCTGAAGGTGGACCGTGGGGCCTCCCAGAAAGAAATCAGGGAGGCCTACCTGGAACTCGCCAATCAGTACCACCCGGACAAGGTGGTGCACCTGGGAGATGAATTCAGGGCGCTGGCTGAAAATCGTTTCAAGGAAATTCAGAGTGCTTATGAAGCGTTAAAAGTTAGATAGTGTCCGTCCACGAATGAGAAAATTTGTTCGAGTTCAAGGAAGGCGAAAATTGTAACCGCAGGAATACATTCAAGTATTTGGAGGATTACAATTTGAGATTGACGCTGAAATCGGGCAAATTGGCCATTTGTGGATGGGCACTAAATAGCGCGACCCAGTACGGCACCTTCAAAAATGGCGGACTTGGCGCTTCTCGGTTCAAGGCAGTCGCCGATACGGTGGATTTCATGCCCCATTGATTTGATTTGATTAAAAAGATCGTCTTCCGGTCGGTTTCCGATTGAAAAGACCACTTGATCCGCCGGAAGCGTCACCTGCCCGCCATCTTTTTCAGCAATGATGACCCCATTTTTTTCAATACGGATCACCCTGCAGTTGGTTTTGAAAATCACTTTGTTTTCCATGAGTTTCCGAAGCAGTATTTTCTTGGTCATGCTTTCCAGTTGGGAGGCCAGTTTGGAAAGCACTTCCACGATGGTCACCCGATACCCCTTTTCCGAAAGATGAAGAGCGATTTCGCAGCCGGTGGGACCACCCCCCACCACCACGGTCTTTTCTCTTGCCCGTCCGTGCCCGTTCAAGGCCGCGTCTATGGAAATGACGAGGGCGTTGTCGATTCCATCAATCTGTGGATAGGCCGGCGCTGATCCTGTGGCCAGGATGACCACATCAGGCGAGTGGTTTTTCAGGGTGTCGGGTGTCACTTCCCGGTTCAGATGGCATGTTACCCCGAATCGCTCCATCTGTTTTGTCTGGAATCGGATCAGTTTCCGAAGTTCTCTTTTGTAGTGGGTGATACTTCCCAGGGTCAGTTGTCCGCCCAACTGGGATTGTCTTTCAAACAGGTGAACATCGTGTCCGCGTCTGGCGGCCACCCATGCCACATTTAAACCTCCCGGGCCCGCTCCCACCACCATCACTTTTTTGGTGGTTTGTGCGGTGTGAAAAGCCATTTCCTTTTCTCGTCCCAGGGTTGGATTGACCAGGCACTCCACCCGGCCTTTTTTGAAAATGGATTGCATGCAGGTGTTGCAGGCAATACAGGTCCTGATATCGTCCAGCCGGCCCTCCAGGGCTTTTTTGGGCATTGCCGGATCTGCCAGCAATCCGCGGCCGATGCAAACGAGGTCAGCTTTTCCGGATTTGATAATGTCTTCCGCGAGCAATGGTTCGTTTATTCTTCCCACCGCCATGATGGGAACATCCAGTTCTTTTTTGATGGCCCAGGCAAAATCGGTCAGGCACGCCTTTTCCATGAACATGGGTTGGCATATCCATTCCGGTGTTGCATCATTGCCGGCGGATACCTGTATGACATCAACGCCTTCTTTTACGAGAATCTTCAGGATTTCAAGGCTTTCTTCCACATCGAGGCCGTCTTTCACAAATTCCATGGCACTGATCTTAAAAGAGATGGGGTATTCTTCACCAACCCGTTTTCGAACTTCCCGAACAATCTCCCGCGCAAAACGTGTTCGGCCCGGGATGTCGCCACCGTAGGCGTCTTGACGGATATTGGAAAACCTGGATAGGAATTGATTGATCAGATATCCGTGAGCGCCATGAATTTCGATGAGTTCAAATCCCGCCTGAAGGGCGCGGTCGGCCGCATCGCCGAATTTGGTTACCAGTTCCTGGATGCCGTTCACAGTGAGGGGCGTCACGTCCCCCCGAATGGAGGGACAGGGAAGCGGTGACGGAGCAACCGGTTGTCCATGAATGACCTTGGCGGAGGTCTGCCTTCCGCCGTGGTGGATTTGAACCGCGGGAATCGCCCCTTCCGCCTTCATGGAACGGGCGATTTTCGAAAGTCCTTCCACAAATCGATCATCATAAATTCGTGCCTGATGGGGGGAAACAATTCCCTCAGGTGACACGGCACACGCTTCCATAATGACCATGGCCGGGCCGCCGGCGGCTCTGAGTCGATAATGCTCAATGGCTTCCGGAGGAATGGATCCGTCATTTTCAATCAAAAATGAAGCCAGACCGGGCATGACGATCCTGTTTTTGAGTTTGCACCCTTTGATTGAAAATGTGGAAAAAAGGTGTTCCATTTGGGGTTTCGCCTCCTTGACACGATTCAATGCTGAAAAATATAAAAAATACGAACGGAATTTGTCAAACAAAAACTAGAAATGTGGACAATTCAGAATTTTGATTGCAATCCGAGGTCGTGAGGGTTTATTACACGGGACTATTTTTGCCAAATTGGCGGTGCACCGGGTCTTTGGATGATCAGCGTTTCCGCATTCCAGGGAGTGGGATCGGATTGCTTTTCCCCCCTCAGTTCGCAGGCATAGCGCCGGCACACCGGGCAGTCGGAATCAGCGCATGGATCCAGGTGGACCAGGACGTTTGCCCTGCCTTCAAAACGGCCCTCAATGACCGCCTCTACTGCCTCGGCTTCTGCATGTGCCTCCGCCAGTGTGAAATTCCTGGGCAGGATCAGGTGAAGGCTTACGTTTATGAAACTGCCCGAACGAAAGGCCCTGAGTTCATGTATTCCCACCCAGTTGTCTTTTCGGTGTTCCGCCAGAAGTGAAGAAATTTTTTTGAGAAGTTCGGGCTCGGCCCTGTCCATGAGACCGGCGGAAGATTCTTTCACCAGGATGATGCCGGTGTACAGGATGCTGAACCCGACCATACAGGCGATGGCGCCATCCAGCCAGTATAGTCCTGTCAGGCGCACCAGCAAGAGGCCAAGAAGAACCCCCCCGGAGGTAATCACATCGGTTAGGACATGCTTGCCATCGGCTGTAAGGGCCAGTGAATGGGTTCTTTTGCCGGTTCGGACCAGGACGAGGCCCAGGATTAGGTTTACCACCCCTGTACCCAGGAGTATGGTAAGGCCGGCTGTAAGGTTTGGAAGGGGTTGTGGACGAAGCATATGGTCCCATCCGGTCTTGAAAATGCCGATGGCGGCAATGATGATCAGAGCCCCTTCAAATCCGGCGGAGAAATATTCCACTTTTCCGTGACCGTAGGGATGGCTTTTGTCCGGGGGTTTAGCGGCCAGAACAATGGTGACCAGAGCAAATGCACTTGCCACCACATTGATGATGGATTCAAGTGCATCCGAGAAAACGGCGGAAGAACGGGTGAGGTGAAACGCGTAGAATTTTGCGCCCATCAGCATGGCACCGATACTGAGCGACAGACTGATGGCGATCAGGCGGGCTTTAAAGTGGCTTTTTGTTGTTTCTTTTTTTTTCAAGTCCTGATCCGGATAAACCTGTGACGTTGAAAGAGAAAACCAAAAAGGATCAATGGCCCGCAAAATATAATTGATGGAACTGTTTTACCAGATCTCTTAATTTGGCAGCATTTTTGAGATCCGTTGTTTGTTTGCATTTCATGCTGTAAATCAGCATCTGCTGCAGCAGGGAGAGCTTTTGATTGTAATCTTTGGCCTTAGGTTTGATTCTCTGTGTCAGGAAATATTGTGCGACGATGGTCTGGATTTCAGTGGCGTGATGTTCCTTATTCATGATCCATCGAACCAGCTGGTTGAAGTTAGGGCTTTTCTCTTTCTCTAAGCTTTTGATTTGTTTCATTGATTTTTCAATGGTGGTGATATGTTCAAGGACCATGTTGATTCTGGCCTGATCATCGTAAATTCCGCAGGGGATTTCACAGTGGGCGAAAGCGGTACCCACCAGCACTGTAAAACAAATGACGCCCACAAAAGACTGGAAAAAATGCTTTTTCATCACGACCTCCCGTATGTTTGCATGCCGTTGATCTATTATCGGATGATTTTTGAATCTCATATCATCTGAATCTTGTCAAGCTCGGCAGTCGCAGTTCACAGTTGGGAGGTCTGCTGCGGAAACGGGTTAGAAAAATTTTTATTGACAAATAGAGCAATAAAGGATATAAAAAAAAGTTGTCTTTCAAGTAAATATGATTACAGCGTTGTAATGTTCCTGAAAGGTTTAGGTAAGGTTCGGCAGATATTCTCCTGATTCAGACTGTCATTTTACCGGTGGTTGACTTTTACAATAAGATCTTTGAGAGGAGATATCATGTCGACGAAAAGAGTTATCAGCGAAGAGGTCTTCGCTGCCATGTTGGACGAGGCAATTGAGGACTTGAAGCAGAGTGGTTTGGATGCCGGTGAGGTCTTTTCCATTGTGGAAGAGAATTTCGGTGTTTCTTATGCCCGCAGGTTTTGTAGCCAATGATTTGCAGCCCGAAAGCGTCCCCCGGGTGAAGGACACCCCCTATGCCTTCCTCCCCTGAAACCCTTGAAATTTTTACCGATTGCACCTGTCCATGGTGCTACTTCATGTCCGGGCGGATCGCCCAGCTTAAAAAAGAATACAACATTCAAATTCGACGTCGAATGTTTCCGTTTCGTTCGGATACCCCAAAGGACGGTCTTTCACTGGGTGCCTGTTTTTCTGATGACCCCCTTGTGGTCAATGAAAGAATGCGCCATCTGAAAGAGACAGCGGAGGATCTCGGGTTGCCTTTCGGTTCGCCTGAAATGATCTATAACAGTCGTTCGGCCCAGGAACTGGGCCTCTGGGCTGAATCCAAGGGCAAGGACGATGCTTTTCTCCAGGCTCTCTACTTTGCCTATTTTGTGGATTCAAGAAATATTGCGAAAATTTCCGTACTATCCGAGATTGCCGCATCCGTGGGCCTTCCAGTTGAGAATGTTGATGAAGTGATCAAAGCCGGGATATTTAAAGAGCGTGTGGATCGGGATTGGGCTATGGCGGATGAGATGAATATTCTGGTTTTGCCCACCTTTGTGGTAAACGGGGATCGCCTGGTCGGTGCGCAACCCTACCACAAGCTTCAGCGGCTAATGGAGAACAGCGGTGTAGTAACGAAAAAGGGATGACCGATATTTCCGAGTGCAATTTTATTATGAAATGGCGTCATTTTTTGCTGGATCTTTCGATTACCCTGATCCTGTGGTTCTACTATACGCTGGGCTTTGTCCTTTTTTTTGCGCCGTTTTATTTTCTGGCGTTCTGTTTTTCCAAAAAGCGAAGAACCGCATTTCAGAAGCTGAACCATATCTTCTACAAAGGATTTTTTGGTCTTATAAAACTGTTGATTCCTTCGTGTCGGTGGCAAATTCCGGAGGCAGTGCGAAAAATTCGCTCTTCGGTGATCGTGTGCAATCACCGATCCTACATTGATCCTATTTTGCTGATTTCCATTTATGCGCGGCATACCACCATCGCCAAAGCCCGCCTCTTCGGCATACCGGTTTTCGGCACAATGCTTTCCCTGTCAGGATACATCCCGTCCACGGCCAGGGGCCGTTTTGCGGATCTGATGGTGGACCGCATCGATGGCATGGATGCGTTCCTTGCTTCAGGGGGTAACGTGTTTATCTTTCCCGAGGGCACCCGTAGTCGGGATGGTCGCATCGGCAGTTTGAACAAAGGGGCTTTTAAGCTTGCCAAAATGTGCAAAGCACCGGTAAAGGTTCTCTTTATTGAAAATACGGACAAACTGTTTACGCCCGGGAAATTTCTGTTTAACGCACACCGCCCCAATACCGTGACCGTGACGCTGGCAGGCGAAATGAATCCGGATTACCGGTCTGACCAATTTTCAATCAACGGCTTAATAGCCGAGGTTCACGCTCTTTTGGAGAAGAGATGAAAATTGTTCTGCTTTCCATGCCGGATGTGGCGCCGGTCATCATGCACGAATCAGCCTTTCATCTGCCAAACCTCGGCGTTGCCAGCGTTGGCGCCAATGTTGACGAAAGAAATGAAGTTTATATTATCGACCTGATCCGCAAGCGGCGGAAAATCCGGCGCTATCTTACGCACGTTCTGTTAAAAATCCAACCCGACCTGGTGGGCCTTTCAGCCATGACCTGGCAATACGCCACCTGTGTGAAGCTGATCAAACTGATCAAAACATTGCTTCCCCGTGTAAAGGTGGCGGTGGGCGGCTATCACACAACCCTCATGTACAAAGAAATTTCCGGCAGCCGAGAGGCGCAATGGATTGATTTCCTGATTCGCGGAGAGGGTGAAGACGCTTTTAAACGGCTGGTCCGGGCTCTGGAGGGGAAAGACCGGCTTGAGGCCATCCCCTCTTTGTCTTACAACAAGGGCGGCGGATTTATTCACAACCCCAAAGGAGCGCTTTTGGACCTGTCCCGATTGAAGCTTCCCATTCGGGACAAGAGGCGCTTGACCTGGGGCTACCATATCATGAACCACAAATACGAAGTCATGGAGACCTCCAGGGGGTGCACTGGAAACTGCAATTTCTGCAGCATTCGGCATATGTATGGTCGTTCGTTCAGACCCTTTTCCGTGGAACGGGTATTGGCTGATGTGGATGACATCTATTTTAAACGGAAGGCCCGATGGATATTCATATCCGACGACAATTTCGTGCTGGATCCCAAACGGGTGATAGAATTCTGTGATGCCATTATCGCCCGGGGGTATCGGAATCTGAACTTGTTGGTCCAAGCGGATTGCGTGACCATGGCCAGAAACGAGGAAATGGTCAAAAAAATGGGCCTCGCAGGCTTTAGATCCGTTTTTCTGGGCATGGAAAGTGCTTCCAAGAAAAATCTGAAAGCCGCGCGCAAAGGGGATATCCTGGACGCGTCCCGCAAGGCTGTCCGCAACTGCCACAAGTGCGGCATCATGGTGGTGGGGGGCATGATATTCGGGTTTCCGGATGACGGCGAAACGGAGATCGTTGAAAATTACCGTTTCCTGAAATCAACGGGCGCTGATACTGCCTATTGTCAGATCTTGACACCGTATCCTAAGACAGAGATACGGCAGCATCTACTTGATGAGGGGTTGGTGACAAACGCGCTGAACTATACCCGTTATAACGGCTTGTGGGCCAATGTGAAAACCCGAAAACTGGATGCTGATACCCTTCAATACCTGTTCTGGCGCCATGAGCAGACCGTCATGGGGTGGTGGGAGCCGTCGGACAGATTACGGGAACAGAGTCCGTTGTGGACCGGGATATGGATTCATTTTCTCAAACCCATTATGAAGATTGTGGTCCGGCGTTCCCAGAAGAAATATGGGTGGCGAGGCCGGTTTCAAAGGGAAATGAATCAGCGGACTTCCGCAAATCGGTTCAGAGATCTTGACGGACACTAAATATGAAATTGGCAGTATTAATTCGCGATTACGGGCTGTTCGTGCCCGTAAAAAAGAGGTTCAATGGAGCAGCAGGATTACTATAAAATACTGAAAGTGGAGGCATCTGAAAGCCAGCAAAAGATCAAAGAGTCCTATCGAAAACTGGCCCTTCAATACCATCCGGACCACAACCGTGACGATGCGGCGGCGGCAGCGCGGATGAAAGCCATCAATGAATCCTACGCCGTTTTGTCCGATCCTCAAAAAAGAAGTCGTTACGACGCGCTGCGGCAAACTTATGGTGATGCTGCCCATGATCGTTTCAAGCAAACCTATTCTGACCAGGATATCTTCAGGGGAAGCGATATTCAGCAGATTTTTGAGGAATTCAGCCGTGCCTTCGGGCTCAGGGGTTTTGACGAAGTCTTCAAGGATTCCTACGGGTCCGGATACCGCTCTTTTGAATTCAGGAGACCCAACGCTTTTGGCAGGATTTTTGTGGGGGGGCAGGGCCAGGGCCAGGGCCAAGGGAGAGGCCGCCCGGGTTCCGGATTTCCACTGGGCGGACACCTGGGTCGTTTGATCAAGTACGGATTGAAGAAGAAATGGGGCATTGAATTGCCCGAAAAAGGAAAAGATGTTCAGGATGTGATTTCGATTTCATCGGAAATGCTTCAGGCAGGGGGCAAAATCAACTACCTGTGCCGAAAAAACCAAAAGGAACTGCTGGTGACCATCCCACCCGGCATGAAGGCCGGGCAGAAAATCCGATTGAAGGGGATGGGTGAGCCGGGAAAAGGGGGCGCTGAATCGGGTGATCTCTATGTGGAGGTGCAGACGCGAAATCCGCTGTTCCAGAAAATCAGCAAATCGGCAAAAGGAATTCTCTCTTCCTTGAAAAAACTGGGAAATTCATGAACGTCATATTTCCTTTACACCCCCTTACATCAATGGCTTAGGAGAGATGCGGCCCCCACTGCTCGGCGGTCTGTCGGATATAATTTTCCGGCACATTTTCCATAATCCGATTGTGTCCCGGCAGAAGGATGTTCACATCCAGATCCGCCAGCGTCAGAAGAGAATTTCTAAGTTGCGGACCACTGGCCCCGTGAAGGTCAAACCGACCGATGGCAGAATCAGCGTATACCGTATCCCCGGGGATCAGGATTTTGTCCTGAGGATGATATAGGGCGATGCTGCCGGAGGAATGCCCCGGGATGTGCAGAACTTCCCATGTGGCCCCACCGATTTCAAGGGCCTCTCCACCCGCCAGTTTTCGGTCGACGGGGAAGCAGAAATCACCCGGTTTGATGTTGTATTGGGCCTGACACATGCTCTCAAACATGTCCATGCCGTAAACCGCCTTTTCATCCCCATTCTCCAGAAGAGCCGCTTCGTTTTCGTGAATCCACAGGGTCGCGTGGGGCATGGCCTGGCGAAGTTCGCCCAGGCACCCCATATGATCCAGATGGGTGTGGGTCATGATGATCCGTTTAATGTTTGAAAGAGATACGCCTGATTCCTGGATGGACTCGATTTTGTAGCGCCCCTTTCCCATCAGGCCCGCATCAATCAAGCTCATATCGTCGGAGTCGGGGTTCCCAATCAAGTATACGTGGGAATCCGGGATCATTTCATCCTGCCCCGGAATAAAAAAAACACCTTCCGTAATTTGTTTCATATGGTTCTCCTCATCAAAATTTTACCTTTTACACTTCAAGATTACTGCTCAATCTTAACAATAACATTATCAAATTCCACAGCTTGATTTTTATCAATACGAAACCCTACCCTGTTTCCGGAAAAAGGTTCAAATGCTGATTTGTATACCCTTGCGCCGTTGATATAACAGTATAGGGTATTGCCTCTTTTCTCTACGCTTAATCTGTTTAGCCCGTTTTTTTTATTGATTTTACCGCTTTTCTTCCATCCGCTGATATCAACAAATTTTCCGTTAACATTTTTGCTGAGCTTAAAGTATCCATTGGCAGAGATTCGAAAATGATGACTGTTGTTACCCTGTTTACCCCATACGATACCAAAGCCGTTATTTGTTATTCCCGAGATGTGTTTTGCTGTAATATCAATTTTGAAATTCACACGTGCGTTAAAGCCCTTTATTGATTTAGAGATAGTCCAGCCCTCATTACTTTGCATATGTCGGAAATAGTATTTTCCATTACGTATTTTGAGTTCTCGCTCTTTTTTGGATCCCACAGGCCATCTGAAATCGTTATCTGAAAAATTTTCCGATACCAAAACAGTATAGCTCTTTTTTCTTGCGGGTTTTGTCCGGATGGTATTTTTCTTGGTTGCTTCATTCTTTGAAGAAAGGGAGCCACCATCAGTGGAAGCCAGCAACTGTTCTAATCCGACCTCAATCTTTTGGTCTTTTCCCGCTTCCAGCCTGATCCAGGTTTTCTTTGTTTCATGGCCCCGGCGCGATACCTCCACATGATATCTGCCAGGTTTGAGGGGCATTCCCTGGTAAAATTTCGGCCCGATATTAAGAATCCTGATGGTTGCATTTTTCGGCTTGGTTTCAACAAACAGCTTTGGTTTTGAATCGGCAGACGGAATGGAGGTAGTCTGTTTTTTTTTGAGGGCTTCCACCTTGGCTTTTGCTATGGGCGCAAACACCCCCTCCGGAAATGCCTTGATGTATGCCTCGAATAAGAATGGATCATCGCTGTCCTGAATGGATTGCCAGAACAGCATTTCTTTATCGATAGCGCTCTGAGGAATGGGCCTGGCAGGCTTTTCTGTCTCAGAAATTGAAGGATTGCTTCTGGCGGCATCGGGCAAAACGAATACAAAATCTCCCTCATCCAGATCAGGATCCTTGATCTTTCCGTATTGGGGGGTCTGGCCTTTTCTGTAGGAAAGCACCTTCTTGTGAAGGTACATGCCAATTTCCGTGCCGGTGATATAACCATCGTTGTCGAGGTCTCCGTCCCCCTGCAGCGCGCGGATGAATGAAGGGGTGAATACGCTGCTGGCAGGGACCTCTTCCCCGGCGCTGCCCGCTGTAATGAACTGGCGTACCGGGTGTGAGGTGACGTCTGAAATGTCAGGCGGAATCCGGGGTAGTGCTTTTGCCTTGAAAACCGTACCTGAGAAACAGCTATCAAACAAAAACAGGGCATGCTTGGCCTCTATTTCCCGAGACCAGGTAAGAATCTGGTTCATCCCGATGGCCTTCCGGGCAAAGCCTTTTTCATCATATCTGGGATCAGGCGCATCAGCAGGTACCAGGTATCCTTTCTTTCCTCTTTTTCGTGTATGCCCATGCCCTGAGAAAAAGAAAAGAAGGCGGTTTTCCTCATCAAAACCGTAGGTGTCAATGAAGTCTTCAAAGGCCTCATTCAATTCATCACTGGTAGGGTTCATTACCTTTACCACATGGAAACCCTGTTTTTTCAAGGCCGCCTCAACTCTATTGATTTCATAGGGAACACTCTCCAGTTTCGGCCACCCGGCGGTATAGTCACTGATGCCTATAATCAGGGCATGGCTCCCCTTATAAAGCCCCACTTTTCGCCCGGACGTATCCTTGACGACAACCTTGATGCCTTTGGTCTGAGAGGCTGACGAAAGAAAAGGATGAAACCCGATCAAAATTAAAATGAGCCCGAAAATCGTTACTTTTTTCATGGCGGTTCTCTTTTTGATAACAGTCTTGAGGCGTAGGTAGCTTTTGTTAGTGCATACCGGAAAAATTTTATCAGGTTCTTCCAAGTATTTGTATCATATTCAGAAAATTTTCGCAAAACCAGCTATCACGGGAAATCCGGAGCCCTTATGCGCGATCAATTTTCCGTTTGCCCGGTTATACCCCTCTCAACAACTCACGGACAGCCATATCCAGACTGTTTTGCTGGTCAATCATTCTGGAGACCGCTGTCGCTTTTTGTTTCATCCGTTTATGGGACAGGGTTTCATGTATAGCGCCTGCAAGCTTTCGGGAAGTGAGCCGTGATCTCCAAATGGGCTTTGGCCCCAGATTGGATCGGTATATCTGAGATCCCCAGTAATATTGATCCAGAAGGTGTGGCACCACAATCTGTGGGACTCCGCTGATGGCGCTTGTGGCAACGGTTCCTGCGCCTCCGTGGTGGATCACTGCTGCCATGCGTGGAAAGAGTTTCAAATGGGGATATTTGCTGATAAAAAACACATCATCGGAATGGCGGAATTCCAAGGGTTCCTCCCAGAACTTTGCAATCACAACCCGCCTCCCGACTGATCGTACGGCCTCAACAATAATCGGAATATTGTCCGCTTGATCCTTCTTGGGCATGCTGCCAAACCCTGCATAAACAGGCGGTGAGTCGGCGTCTAAAAACCTTTCGAGTGCTTCAAGATGTTGATCCACCTGATCAAGGTGGAGATAACCGGTTTGAGCGACGTCCGATTCCACATCCCCTGGAACTGAAGAGATGGCTTTATCTGATGCCACGATAACGCGTTGACCGAGTATACTGAGCCATGCATTCTTAACCGGCGTTAATCCAAGCTGCCGTCTCCCCTTGTTGATCAGCGAGGTCAGATTAAATCGGTCAAATATTTTCGCCATTTGCCAGGTAAGCCGGTTATAGTATTCCGGTAAACCCTGGTGTTTGCAGAACGGAAAAGGGTAATGACGGGAGGGCAGGATGGAAGGGCTGAATGCCACATATCGGTATGCGATGCCCATGGACTCCGCTACACTCGATAAAGCCCCCACCAGAGACGCTCCCACCGCCAGATCCGCCCCGGCGATTATTTTGGGTAGGGTGTGGAACTGGGATATGAATTCTTTACGGAGATAACGGATGGATTGAATAGTGGACCGGGCGGAATGGACATCTTTCATGGTATCGATAAAAGCGGTTATATTGTTTCCCAAGGGCTGAAACGGACACCCCATTTGTCGAGCCCATTCCCCTTTTTCAGGGGGAGCCGCCAAAAGGACATGGTGCCCCGCCGATTGCAAGGCCAGGGATAGCGCCAGCATCGGCTGCACATCTCCACGCGAACCAAACGTTGCCAATACAATTTTCAAACCTTTGCCTCATGTAATCCGCATCTTGTTAAGGACCGAGGCCCAAATTCCGGGAACGACGATTCGTACTATGCGTGCCATAGATGCATAATGTTGTGATTGTATCCCCGAATTACAACCTATCCGCAACTAAAAATGAAAAGGGATTAGCCAATATTAGCTAATCCCTTGAAATAATTGGCGCGCCCAGCAGGATTCGAACCTGCGACCTACGGATTCGTAGTCAGTACAAACGCAAAAACAATGGGTAAGCAAAAGTAGAAACAAGTAATAATTTCCAAGTAAAAACAATAGTATATCTTCCATCAACCTTCTACTGATTTTCACCTTTCTTACCGTTGTTTACCCATTCTTTGCCAAATTATGGCAAAATTATGGCAAATTTTTTTGGACTCCTTGCCTCTATTTTCTTGCCTTCTATGATCAACTTTTGGGGTTGAATCTAAATGTAACTTTCTACAACTTGATGAACATGAAATGAGCGAAAGGGAAAAAATCAGCTTTAGACCAACAGCTATTAATCTGTTCATATTATAACCCTCCTTTCGATCGAAACCAAAACTGACCAGACCTCATATCAAAGAATAGGACGTAGTTGCCTGGACTCGTGATTTCTATTTTTTGAGTGTAAACATTACCCATGTAATGAAATCTAAATAAATATTCTCCTCCCCTGTCCAAACGAACAGTTTTCAAATGGGATTCAAGCAGAAATATCGGTGATGACCCTTCATCACTTGCGTCAAAAACACGAGCGTAAGGCACGAGCCTGAATTCAATTTCACTAACCATAGCAATCGGAGGAGAGGACTTTTCTGAAAAATCATTTGCAGAGGGAGAAGGAATTGTAGAAGAGTGAGGGGAGCGTTTTGACGCAGAAGCAATCTTTTCTTGAATGAAGGAATATGCGTCATCCCCCCATATGAAAAATAACGGACTGAGCATCGCAGCCAGAATAATACCGGAGAAACTCAAAGATACTATCAACCTCTTTTTGGGAGGTAGATGTCCTTTTAAAATATGGAAACAGGGTATAACGAGAAATCTTACTGCAAAAGGCATAACCAAAGCGAAAATAAAAAATTCGACTGAGAATATACCTTCGCCTCGAACAAACCAAATGTAAGCAAGACCAATAAGAACAATGGCAACTCCTAAAAATTGGAAATGTAGCCATTGTAGATAGAGTGAGGGAAAACTATCCCTTATCGGCTTTTTCGAACCGCGCGTCAATTCATTGCCTATCTCGTGATCGTAAACAGATGCCATAAAACCACACCTCCATTTTTTAATCCTGAAAAAGCCTTAAATTGGTGCCTGAATGAAAATATGCTCAGGCACCAATTGACTAACTGGCTGATTTACTGATTTATACCCACCTGCCAATTTCAATGAAAAACACCCTCCTATCGCTGGGTACACTACCAACAATAATGCCTGCCAGAACCGGATCATTGAGCTGGACTGCCGGTGTTTCGAACCTTATTTCTGACATCCGATCAATTGCCGAACCTGCTGCCTGTGCAACAGAGCCCGCTACAGATCCAGCTACGGCTGCTGTAGAATTTGCGACCGAGGACACTGCATCCTTAACAATCCTCATTCCGGACTTTACAAAAGAAGCCATTTTCCGCCCATCCCCCTTTATTGATTCTATCTGTTCATTAAAAAGGGCTATTTTTGAAGCCTCATAGGACAGACCCGGCCAAAAAATTGCGTAGTCCTTAAAACCAATTCCGTTCCTTTCAAGGTCATAAGTCCTCTTCACGCATTTAGCCGGAATCACAAGATCTTTCCTGTGCAAAGATTGTAATTCAGTCAACCGCTGTCCTGTCCAAATATGCTCTTCGCCGTTAATAACGATTGGAGCCACTGCACGAGTCGTTACCCCGAACAGTTTTGCCTTGGGGTAGACACAAAAAGTATCAGAGATTGACTTCTCAACCCGATCATTGTCGTAATCCTTCAAAAACCTATAAAATCTTTCCTCGGCCTGGGCTAACCAACCCCACCTAGCTTCAGCAACTGCGCAACCCAGATTTTTGCCAGCTTTATTCTTGTTGTCCTCCGAATGCCACCGATAGCCTCCTACATCCCGAAGCTGTTCCTGTGTCGCTAAGGGATATTGGTTTGTTTGTGACATGACACTAAAAAGCTTTTCAAAATCCTCTCGAATTTTCGTTTCGGGAATAACCATCTCCCTGTCCTTTACTAATGTCTGATATGCCATAATCCTTCTCCTTTATTATGTTATATTCCGTGAGATTCTGCTATCTGCCGTTAAGTGATGAGTCATTATCTTTAGGGTTTCTAATTGAAATATCTTCATTCCCATCCCCTCCTTTATTTCCAGATATGTTATCAATACCTAACCACACAAAAAATCCAATAACACTCAAAACGCAAAGAACGGCGGCTCCTCTGATACCCCATTGTAAGATCTGCTCTCTTACCTCTTCCGACAAAAATAGGTATATAACTATGAGTATGGCGAGACCTGAAAATCCTATGAAAAATGTTTTTGTTGTCTCGCCAAAAGAGTCCCATTCGTTCAAAATAAAATATCCTATCAGCCCAAAAAGAATCACTCCTCCTGCGACCCACAGAACCATCCAACTGTATTTCCCCCACAGATAAGCACTGAGAAAAGTCAGCCCCATAATGAGTGCAATTGAAATTCCGTTCTCGCCAAGCCAGGAAAGAATGACGACACTCCAAAAAATACATACGACGGCAAAGACAGTAAAATCACAGCCACCAACAATCTCATTCGGGAAAAAATCTCTGTTCATTTAAAAATTACCTCCTTTGACCCTCAATATCCCTCAATTATCCTGAACCCTTGCCTGCTCTCATCCATCGCATGAGTTTCAAGAAAACCAGCCACTTCATTTAAATTAAGAATCTCAAAACCAGACAATTCGCCATTCAGATGGATATCTTTCCCAGCATCGAAATTACTCTGAAGGGATATACCACAAGGTATGAATCTGACATGCTTTCCAGAAGGCGCTTGCCCCTCTATCTGAGAATCGAAAAGCAGTAAGGCTATCTTTCTCCACCCTGATCCCAGCTTCCTCCATACTGCCCCGAATCGCGGTGCGACAGAACTCCTCGTTTATTTTACACGACTCCGTTATCCTATCAACCTGTCCTTATAATCGATTGTCTGCTGTAGAGTGATTTGGTCATTGGCCTTAGTTCTGCCTCGTAGCGTCGATTAATGCAGTATCTTTTCAAGCTTCATTTCGCTCTACCTTTCTATAAATACTTTTTTGATTTTCTTCCCCCTGTAAGTTGGATCAACCTGAAATCTCATTTGTTGTTGAGGGGGTAGTAATGCCTTTGGCGCCGAGTTTGATAAAGGTAACGCATTGGAAGATTGGTTGAAGGATTTTTGAGGCACACCTTCATATTCCACATCAATATACTGAGGATGTGGCTCATCAAAGCCACAGTTCTCATCGTTAAGAAAACCCGTATTTTGACCTAAAGCTTTTGCGCTTATTATTGAAAAATAGTCGGCGCAATACGAGCCATGTATTCGGTAGCGGAGATCTCGAGGCTGAGTCTTCTGGTTTTTCCATCGCCATTCTTCCAGATACTCTCCGCATACCCAGCACTCTTCATACAAATCAGATGTCATTTTTGTCCAGCACTGGGGGCAAATTGCGCGCGGAGTCAACCGATCGGGCGGAAACATCTCGAAATGAGACATCAAGCGACCGCAGTTGGGATGGATGCAGTGATAAGGCTGAACTGAATTATAAGGAAGATTTTCCATAAAATGATGCGGAAAAACCTCTGCCAGAAATTTGCCTGTCAGATGAGGGACTACCGCATGAAACCGCAATAAAATATTCATAATTTAGATTTCCTTTCTTTAAAAAAATTAGTGAACAAGTCCTTTTACATAATTCTATTTGTGCCAGTAGAATCCAAAACTCCCACTGGAACTAATCCCGCAATTTCATAGTATTCGTGAAAGGGTTGAGCAGCTGGAATCTCAAAAATGTATACGCCGTCGCTTTCGTTCGTAAGGGGAGTTCCGGGCAAAACGTCAATCACGAGAATACCTCCGTCGTTCCCGCAATAAGGCAGTGTCTTGTCTGGCGCATCAGCCATCCAGAAAGCAGGAGGCTTTGAGTTCCCCACCAAGAACAAATGAGTTCTGAATATCTCTTCAACTTTTTCAAGCGAGCTTCCATGATAAAGCCTCATATGAAAGGGCTGAGGATGCGGCACCGGATTGGGAGAATAGCTCGGGCGCTTTTGATTAATGAACGAAGCATGAATAGCACAGAGCAAGACGATTCCCAGTAGAAGCGGCACAGGAAGGATCATCAAGCCGCGCGATCTATAGAACCAAAATGTGAAAAGGCAAAGAGCTAGGGAAAGAACATATGAAAATCCATTCTCGCCTATGAAAAACCAACACGTAATCACCCAAAACACACAGGTTAGAACTGCGACCATGAAAGGAACGCCAAAGATTTCGCTTGGAATAATACCTTGCAACCTTCTCTCCCCCATTTTCTGATCCCTTGGCAGTTTTGAAAGAACCCTAACGAGACCTGATCTCGCTTTTCGGTGTCTTTGAGATTATCAAGGTCATTCGTCGTAAAGCTTTATGATCTCAAAAGGAAACTCGGTTTTTGATGGCCGAACCTCCTTGCTGTAGGCTTTTGCCCGCGTAAAACTGTTTTTTGCAAAAGGAATCTTTTCTAAATAAAACCAGTCAGCGCCTATAAAAATGAAATAAGTGGCTTTTTTCGTGTTCGAAGATTCATGCGAAACAGCTTTTTCGAGCTGTTTTATCGAGTCTTCAAATCGGCAACCGTAATAGGCCTCTTTTCCTTTCATAAAGTATTTCTTGGAAAGACCGGATTGATCCCGAGAAACACTTTTGCTTGACTTGGGTTGTGCTTGAATAGAGCGATGGTGTTGATGGACCGCACAACCCGAACCCGTCATGACAAAAAATACGAAACCCAGTAATAGAAGAGCTATTTTTTTGTTCATTTCTACCTCCGTCAACACAGCAAGACTTTCAAAAGCGAAGATCAACTAAAACAACACGGTTTTGTGACCCTGTCAGATCAACTTCTCTTTCCTCTGTTCGTTTTGCATAATCAAAGCGAAATACGTATACACCCGGCTTGAATCTTAAGATTTTGTAGTGAGACTCAAATAAGAACCGTGGCGCCTTTTCCGTTTCCGTAACATCGTAGACCCTTGCATAAGGGACGAGCTTGAATTCGATGCTGACAAGAGCAGAATCAGTGGATGTGTGTGAAGGTACTTCGGTTGTCGTCCCTCCATGTGTCCCAGAAAGCCAGATACTGAGAGGCGATGCTAAAATGGCCAAAGAAAAGACCAAGGAAAGTGCAGCTCTTTGAAAAGGAGAAATTGTGGTCCGCAGGTAATCAAAGTACGGACGAAAAACGAATAAACCAAGCAAGACCATAGCAGTAATAGCTCCGAAGAACTGGTACGAAATGGCTCCGTAACTCTTGATCACAACAAAGCACGTCGTACAACAAAGGAGGCCCACAGCCACTAAAAACTGCCAGTGCAATATCCCAAGGTATCCCGATTTAAGATTATTTAAGGCCACAATGAATCCTCCCACATAAAGAAGTCAATTTGGTCGTTCAGACTTTAAAACCAGACCTTTTTTCAGCGACCGAAAACCTCAGAAATCCGCCTCACCATTTTTCCCTTATATCCTGAAATTATTGGTACCTTCTCCCGCATAACCCGATTTTCTGGTTCATACCTCAACTGCTCCGTGGGAGGTGGGAGAGCTTTGGGAACGCGGTGCCTCTGGAAAACTGTCTTTTTTGGCATCCAATTCCTTGGGCTGGGCAATTGAGCATACGATTGAGGCCTTTCGAGGTAGGCGTCGAACATCGCCGTAACGTCTGGCTCACCAATCGAAACATTGTGAATGATAGTCCAAAGGTGCATGCATTTGCCGTCGTGGATGTGGTTAGATATTTCTCTGGGATTAGAGTATTGGTCACGATTTTTTTGGCCCTCCAAACGGCCTCCACAAATAATGCATTCATAACTGCCAACGTTGTTTGGCACAAAAGCGTTATATTCATCAACGCACATACATCTCGTAGCCTTGCCTTGAGGCCTTTGCTCCCAGGGCTGAAGCTTTTTGCCGCAACGAGGACAACAATTTGGCCTAAAAGCGTAAGGAAAAAGTTCCATCACGGATCTGGCAATCATTGAATCAGGATGACTGCTGAAATATTTGACAGAAGCGGTTTTTCGGTTAACTTCACAGAATTCACACATAACTAAGTACCTCCTCCTGATTTTTTTCTGTTTCTATTTATCCCCGTTACTGCACAAATCAATGATGCAAACAGGGTTCAAACCGTCCTTACAAAAAGGCTTCCACAATAAAAGATGAGTAGCGGCAGAAAACTCAAATCTCGAAGTACGAACCTCGGCCCATTATGTTGCGTCTGGGATTGTTTTTGTGGCTCTTTCAGGCTTTATGCCCCGCTAAAAAGATGTCCAATTTGTCTGCGATTTCGTTTGCTAAATCACTTGCAACTTTGGTCATTCTTTGTGCAAGAATGTCTTCGTTTTCAGGTGTGTCCGGGAGTTTCTCCAATATCTTAATGGCATCGCTCCTGCCCCTACACAAACCCCTCAGTTCCTCCTTTGTCACCTTGTCCTTTCTATTTGCCATAAAACTTCTCCTTTCAATTTTTTTGCTGAATTCAAATACTACTGTGTCCCCAATTTTGAAGATTTGAACCAATTTATTTCTCTTAACTCATTTTTTCTAAATTATTCTCGGCTGACTAATGGACCGAAATAGCATTGAAACCAACAAAATCTGTGATAGTCTTCTTTGACTCCAGGCTTCGCTCCAACATTTACCTCCATTACGGCCCGTATATTGAAACAAGGCCCTCAAGACCTTCGGGTAAGCCGCGTTTATTAAGAAGGCTGCAAGCATCCTCGAAACCAAGAATTAGGTAGGCAGACAATTCCCTGTTCAACTTGATTCGCTTCTGGTTAAATGAGGGTGGTAGAAAAGTGAAAGCAGTTATTAATTTTATGTGTCTGCCACGAGGACTAAACGTCACCATGTTGTGGTCCGCTAAAATGACTTGGCCAGGAGAAACTACAATATTTGTTTCCTTTTCAAGCTCTCGAGCAGCCGCCTCAACATATCTCTCGTTCAATTCAACAGCTCCAGAAACAGGGCTCCAAAACGAACCTGATTCCTCGGATCTCTTGAAAAGCACACAATCACCGGTTTTCATAAACAGATGAACCTGGACGACTTCGTCTGGCAAGCCCGGTTGCTGTGACGGCCAAATATGGGGTTCAACACCCCAACTATTTATTGCTATGTTCTTTGTTGCCAACGATGCAGTACCCATAATCTTCCCTCCTCAGAAATCACTTTCAGCCTTGAAAACGTCTTTTGATCATAAATAAGAGGTAAATCAGCACAGAGATTTAACCATGTATTTAACGACAAAGATTTCGGTCGAATCATACAAACTTACAAAAACTGAAAGCCACCAGGCAAACACTGACCTTTCATCATCAAGAACCGAGCTAACAACCGAACCCATACTGAATAGTTGAGGCAAAACTCAGGTTTTTCACTGACGCTGATTATTTACTGTGGCAAACCAGCCAATAATTTTTAGGAAAAAATGTAGGAGGAAAATTTAGAGAAGGGGGGAGATAGCGCTAACCTGCTTAAACTATTGTTGAAACCGGGTAAAGAAAATTAATCAGAAATGCCATGATTTAGAGATAGAATAATCCAGCCCTTTCAAATCAACCCATGGCAGTCCTGGGCCTTCACAACCCCAACTCAATTCATTGACCAAGAAAAAAGGTTGAGTCACTCGTTTCCTGCATCAAACTCGCTTTCGCTAAAACCTAACTTGATACAAAAACTGAACTTTTAATTCCTCTCCCCCATCATTTTTCTTGGGTAATCATCCGAAATATCAGTGGCCACCTTCGAATACCGCTTAACTTCCCAAAATTTAATGACACTATCCTTAGTAATCGGTTCTCATCAGAGTACCTCTCAGGCATGGCGTAAGGAGCTTGAGAAGAGTAGGTTTTAGTGAGAACAAAATCCTTCAATATTTAGGGGAGACAAGAATATGTTCCAAAAACTAAGGAAAAGAGACGGAAGAATCGCCAAGTTTGATCCATCAAAAATAGCCACTGCAATTGCAAAAGCAGGAAAAGCAACCAATGAATTCAAAGAAAAAGATGCAAAAAAATTGACTCTCAAAGTCTTAAACCTTGCCCACGAAATGGGGCTCAACCCTATCCCCGGTGTTGAAGAAGTCCAGAACATCGTTGAACGGGTCTTGCTCGACTCACCTTTCCACAAATCAGCTAAAGCCTACATCCTGTACCGTGAACAACATGCCCAGATAAGAGCTATTGCAACCAAAGCCAGTGTAGATTTAGTTGAGGGCTACATCCAAAACGAGGACTGGAAAGTTAAAGAAAACAGCAACATGAGCTATTCGCTCCAAGGCCTCAACAACCATATTTCGTCAATCATCTCTAAAGAATACTGGTTAAACAGCATATATCCTCCTGAAATAAGGCATGCGCACAAGAAAGGCCATTTTCACATACACGACCTCAGCCTCCTTTCTGTCTATTGCGTGGGGTGGGATTTGACAGACCTGCTCAGAAATGGCTTCAAAGGAGTTGAAGGAAAGGTTGAAAGCGGTCCCCCTAAGCATCTTAGATCTGCTTTGGGCCAAATCGTTAACTTTTTTTACACATTACAAGGTGAAGCTGCTGGCGCCCAGGCCATATCAAATTTTGATACGCTCATCGCCCCCTTTGTTCGGTATGACTGTCTGGATTATGAAGAGGTAAAGCAGGCTATTCAGGAATTCATTTTCAACATAAACATTCCGACACGAGTTGGTTTCCAGACTCCCTTCACAAACGCCACATTTGACCTTCAGGTCCCTTCAACGCTGAAAGATCAACATGTCATCATCGGTGGGATTGAGCAAAAAGAGACATATTCGGAGTTTCAGATAGAAATGGATATGATCAACAGGGCATTTGCAGAAATCATGATGGGAGGCGATGCCAAAGGACGAGTCTTTACCTTTCCCATACCCACTTACAACATCACAGAGGATTTTGATTGGGACAATCCTGCGCTGGAATCGATCCTGGAAATGACAGGCAAGTACGGAATCCCCTATTTTTCGAACTTCGTAAACTCTAATATGTCGCCTGAAGACGCAAGAACCATGTGTTGCCGCTTACGCCTTGACAACCGCGAACTCCTAAAAAGAGGCGGCGGTCTTTTTGGCGCAAACCCCCTTACCGGATCAATCGGGGTGGTTACCATCAACCTGCCAAAGATAGGCCACATTTCGAAAAACGAAAATGAGTTCTTCGATCGGTTAAAAAAAATGGTTCTGCTCGCAAAAGAGAGCCTCACAATTAAAAGAAAGGTGCTTGAGAAATTTACAGAAAACAACCTTTACCCCTACACAAAATTCTATCTTCGGCAAGTCAAGAAGGGCACGGGCCTTTACTGGAAAAACCATTTCTCGACCATCGGAATCATCGGCATGAACGAAGCATGCCTAAACCTTTTTGGGCGGGACATCGGAAGTGACAAAGGCCAAGTCTTCGCCCTCAACACCATGGACTATCTCCGCTTAATCATGTCAGAAATACAGGAAGAAACCGGTGAAATGTTCAACATCGAGGCCACACCCGCTGAAGGGACTTCATACCGTCTCGCCATAATCGATAAGGAAAAGTTTTCTGAAATCATCTGCGCAAATGAAGAAGAATATCGAAAAGGGGCTGCTCCTTTTTACACAAACTCCACGCAGTTACCTGTAAACTACACTTCAGACGTCTTCGAAGCCTTAGAGCTTCAAGACGACTTGCAGGCAAGATATACTGGCGGAACAGTCCTTCATTTCTATCTTGGAGAACAGGTTAGTGATCTTAAGGCCATAAAAGCCCTGATAAAAAAAGTGGCTAATAATTTCCGGCTCCCTTATTTCACTCTGACCCCTACCTTCAGTGTATGCCCCTCCCACGGGTACCTGAACGGCGAACAAAAAATCTGCTCTGTTTGTGGAAAAGAAACAGAGATTTATTCGCGGGTCGTTGGCTACTTGAGGCCTGTCAAGCAGTGGAACGACGGCAAGCAGGCTGAGTTCGGGCTCAGGAAATCGTTCAACATGGCTTGACAGCCTAAAGTACGCCGTTGATCAGTTGCCAGATAAGAATAACGTATCGGAGGTTTGAGGTCTATGATAATAGCCGGTCTTCAGAAAGTGTCGCTGATCGATTATCTTGGGAAAGTGAGCTGTGTGGTTTTTTTGTCAGGATGCAACTTTGACTGTCCCTATTGCCATAACCCGGATCTGGTAAGGTGCGGGGCACCCGCTGCCTTACTGGATAAAATGGAAGTCTATGGTTTTCTTCAGAAGCGCAGGGAAGTTCTGGACGGGGTGGTTATCTCGGGCGGGGAGCCGACCTTGCAGAAGGACCTCTTTTCCTTTTGTGACAAGATCAAACAGTTTGATTATCCCATCAAATTGGATACAAACGGAAGTCGGCCAGAGGTAATAGAACGGCTGATTCATGAGGGGCTGGTGGACTATATCGCAATGGATATTAAGACCGAGCCCTCCCATTACTCCCCGTATATTGTAAGAGATTACGATCCGGGCGATATTCTTTCAAGCATCCAGGTTATCATGGAATCGGGAATTCTCTATGAGTTCAGGACTACATGTGTGAAGCCCATCGTGTGCGAGGCTGCGATAGAAAGGATTGCCGAAACCATCAAGGGTGCAAGGCGTTATGCCTTACAGCGCTTTCGTAACAGAAAGGTATTGCACCCGGAGTTCTTCGATGGAACTGTGGCCTTTTACACTGAAGATGAACTCAGACAGCTAAAAACAATTGCAGGAAAATGGGTCAAAAAATGCGTTGTCCGCTGAACAGTACCGAACCGATACAAGCAGAAATGCCTTCGTCCACCGCGCAGTAAAAGCATAACCAACCGAAATATATTAATATATCCTATGATATAACCCAGGCATATTAAACAAAGCCGTTCCGTAATAAAGGAAACGGCGAGGAGGCTGGTATGAATGAAAAAGAACTCTATAAAGGAAATCAAGAACATCCGGACATTGATTAATGATATCAAGTCCGGAAAAGTTGGGTGGTACGGATACCAAGGAAAAACAATCATTGTCGGCTACCGAAAAGGCAAAGACGAAAACGGCCGCAACAGCAAACAACGAACCTACTGGGCCCGACGAAAACAAGGCCTTTGCGTCAAGTGCTCGAAAAAAGTGTCAAAAAAGAACCCTCAAACAGATAAGCTGTACAGGCTGTGCGACCACCACCGAAAAGAATTGGATCAGAAAAAGAAATGATGCCTTATTTAACCCTACAAAAAATCCATGTCTACGAAACTAAAAGACACGATTGCCCCTTTTCAAAAAAATTGGAGTGACCTCAGCTCAAAAGGGTTTGAGAAACTAAACGATTACATACACCAAAATCTTTCAAGAAAAGAGATAGGGGAGATCAATTTCAGGGTAATAGGCAACTTAATTCTGGCCAGAACCAAAGATTTGTCCCTTGCTGTGAACCGAGAACTCCTCGAACCCATAAGCCGATGGCTAAACGACCCATTATGGCTCGAAAGATTCAAGCTTAATGACAAAGAAATCCCTGACTGGGGAAAATATAAGAAACAGCAACGATTATGGACAAAACAGCAAAAGGCTTTGGCAGCAATAAAACTAAGGGCCTATCGACAAGCAATCCTTAAGAAACGAAAACTACGGCATGAATTAAGCAAAATAGTTGGCAAAACAAACCCCGGGGAAAGTTGTTCTCACCAATTTCGAAAAGGCTTCATTGTACCGATAGTCTCGCCTTTTAGTCCGCCCGAACAACACAAAGAAAAAACGCGGCAACAATTCCTTCAATCTCTCTCCTTTCCAGTTGTTGATTTACTTCCCTGGAAACTGATAATCACAGCAGATCTGACAAAAACAAAAAAATTCAAAGACCTCGAAGAATATTGTTCAGAAAAACGTTTAGATGTAACCTGCAAAATCATGCATTTGTTACAAATGGAGTCGGAAGGAAAAATCGGTATCACACAAGAAAAGCCCTTTGAAGATCTCACACTTGAATCGCTGCAAAAAGAACAGGAACGATTCATAAGAATCACAGACGAACAAGGAAAAGATTACAGATTTGATTGGCAAGATCTGAGCCGTAACCAAAAAAAAAAGATAATCTCCGACATCCACAAACACAGGGTCCTATGCAAAACAGCATGATGCAAGAAGGCACGCGGATCCTGCCCTAAAATAGCGCTATTGTAAAAAAATGGTTCGAAACACTAATCCATTCACCCAAAGACAGGTCCGCCTACTCGAAGCCATCAGCGAAAAGATACTCGAAATAAATGACCCCAACCCAGAAACCATCACCCACGAATCCTACAAATGGTACACCAAGCAAACCAAACAATTCGGGAAAATCCCCAAAATACGATTCTACCCAAGCTCCTGCCTCGCAAAATCAGAAATCATAGAAAAAGCAGGGATCATTGATGAAAGAAAACAACAAGAAATCAAAAAACTGCGCGAGAAAATAATTGGAATTGACACACCGAGAGACAAAAAAAGCCGCATCCAAGCGAGGCTCTTTGAGTCAGAATGGAACAACATCATGTTCAAAACAAAAAAATCCACATTCACCGTTGGCCTAATAAATCAACTATTTTGCTTAACCCAGCAAACAATCTCAGACCCAGTAGAACACCTACAGCACATCGTCATGGACGAATATTCGCCAAAAATCAACAGTTCAAAAAGAAACTGTTTCCCGAAAAAGAAAGAAATAAAAAAAAACGAAATTTTGCCGCCCAAGAATCAAAAAGCATATGATCAAGAATTAAGAGAAGTAGAGGAAAAAAATTGTTGACTATTAGTGGTGTTCGCCTACCAAATCAACATATTTTTCCGCCTCTAAAATAGGCATGGTAGTTGCTATATTAACTTATTATAACAGATTTTGTTAAATTGTAATACATAGCAGTTATGTTGTGAGTTTGTTATGTTACGTCCAGTTATGTTTCCTGTTTTCTTGAAATAAGGAAACTTTGAAAAAGTTCTTTTACTTTACATATTTTTCTTTTACTTTACATATTATTCTTGTTCTTTCCAGGTTGGTTATACCGGATCTGCTTCTTGTTTTCGCCTCCAGGGCATATTCCCCGTAATAAACGATCATTGGAGGAGTGTTTCCAAGGGGGCATAATTATGTTGTGAGATTTTTTTTGAGAGCAGTCAAGAATTGAGGCAACCCATTGATTTTAAATCGAAATTGGGATATCCAAAGGACGGTCCGAATTCGTCATTACTTTCGGCGGGTTAAGCCAACTCACAACATAATAGCAGGTATATCAGATTCACAAAAATCCAATGTACGTTGGAGTTATCTGCACTTTTGGGATCTATTAATTTTTAAGATTGCCAGAAGATATTTGCAATAATTTGGTCTTTTCCCGTATATTGAAA